>ENA-UENX01000061-UENX01000061.1-marine-metagenome-genome-assembly--contig:-NODE-61-length-52976-cov-3.427592_pt1 | contig 52976 bp, 35 predicted proteins | sample MGYA00237875_ERZ529327 | MGnify/ENA primary metagenome ERZ529327 (study PRJEB26372, sample SAMN05368347) | marine metagenome | biome: cultured habitat; feature: ocean water; material: water; isolation... | reverse complement strand
GTGCACGTTCAGGGTCGGCTTCAAGTGCTAGTTCCCAAATCAGAAGTGGCGTCAGCACTTCTCTTTCACCTTCTTTTCTACCTACGAGTGGAAATCCCAAGGCAAAGTTGGCTCGGCCTTGCTGCTTCAGTGTCTCCCGTTGTTCGAAAAAATATCGTTGAAAAGCTTCATCCAACATGAAATCTGCGCGGAAAGATATCGCTGCTTCCGTCTCATTCAGTAAAAACTTAACAAAGCGGTACGTCCAATCCTGCTCAAGTCTATTCAGCTGCATCATGTCCGTGAACTGGTCCAGATGCTCCAACAGGTTGGCAGATGGCGGAAAAGATCTAAAGGCAGTAGCTGACCGTGCTGTATTCATGGGCTCCAAAAACTTTTCACTCATTACTGGGCGGGATTTGAGCCAAATATAATTAAGCCCTAGACGATTTCATTGCTTTGCGCCTAAAATCTTGCTGTTCAGTAACAAAAGCATTATCACCAGCCTCGATTTAGCCTTAAACAGAGTCATAAACAACTTTTTTTAAAATCAGATAATCACAACATAGCAGGCCTATATTTTGGAACACTCATTTAAAAAGTTTAATTTAACAAATTGATAATCAGTAACTTGAATTGTTTAACCTTTAGGGCAATAATCACAAAAATGGTTAAACAAAAAATAAGTCGAAATATTTATGGTACCTCGCATCGCCGTCATTTTAACGGATAATCTTCGTCGCATCCTATGGGTAAACGAAGATTTCACTCGGATCACTGGATACGATGTGGATGAAGTTTTAGGCAAAAGTCCAGGACAACTCTTGCAAGGTCCAGATACGGAACCGGAGGCCATTGAGCGAATACGTTTGGGATTGTCCTCTGAAATTGCCTTCAAAGAAGAGATCACTAACTATCGCAAAAATGGGGAATCCTATATTTGTAAGTTGGTCATCCACCCTATCCACAACCAGGAGCGAGAATTAGTCAATTTTATCGCCTTTGAAGTAGATGGATCGGAGAATAAGGATCTAGATATAATCCCTTTGATGAGAGTGGAGCAGAAATATCAGTCCAGTAGTCTGAAAGGGGTCGAAGAGGTGAAGCTATATTTTCGTCTAAAGGATCTGATCGAAAAGGAAAAGTTGTACCTGGATGCCAGTCTCAACCTCAAGATGGTGGCAGACATGCTCAATACCAATACCAAATACCTCTCGCAGGTTGTAAATCATTTATCTGGGCGGAATTTTCAGTATTTCGTCAATACTTACCGAGTGGAAGAAGCCAAATTAAAGTTAGTTAGTGAGGATTATCAGAACTTGACCTTGTATGGTATTGCACTTCAATGTGGGTTCAAAAATAAATCGACCTTTTATAAAGTTTTTAAAGAAATAACTTCTTTTACGCCAAAGGATTACATCAATTCTTCTGATAAACAGAGCATTTAGGCTGTAATCTGTCCGTTTTTAAGAATATATACCCGCTCAGCCAGTTCACATTTGATACTGCCAACTAATTAAGGCAACTTTAAGTAAGCAAAAAACTAAACATGAGCGGGAACAAGGACTTAATGGGTCTGATCTTCTGGATGGATAATTCCAAGAAGGCCCGCTTGGAAGCCTACCTCGAAGGCAAACAGGAACTCTCCAAAGAAAAACGCCACATCATGGCTGCCATTCTCAAGGAAAGGACTGAGAAATCAAATGGCAAACACTCCATCCCCTCCACACCGAAATCATAAACAGTAGTCACGAACCAATAATCGGAAGTATTCCATTTGAAGAAAGCTAAGTCCAGCACTTGTAATGGATTCACATTCGGCCTTCCGATTTCATTCTACTTCCTCTATAAAACTGCTTTCAATTCAATACCTACCTACGAAGTCGGTTGATCAGATTTACTGTGCTTTGCTTGATTAGAGGCGATCAGTACCAACATGGCCGCAATCAGCACTAACAATTGCTTGATTAACATACTTAAATTTTTGATTGAAATGCTAGTGTCTGAAATGTAGTGAAAATTCAGGCTAGTTCCCCTATTTCTTACTCCTTCTATTTCTTATTCGTGGATGGTTCCATTCCTCTTTCTGAGCAAACTCAACCACCTTTCTCATGGTAGCCATCATACTCAAAAACACCATGTAGCCAATACTCACTACCACGTAGATCCATTTGTAAGACCCCGCCTGACCGATAGACAAGGAGGAAAACAAATAAGCTAAGCCTCCTGCCGCTGCTGCCAAGCCTAAGAAACTGTAAACAGAACGCCCCCAATACTTCAACATGTTTTCACTAGAAAGCGAAAAAACACTATTGAAGAGGGCGAAAAGCAATAAGAAGGCGGCCGCTGTCATCCATGGAAAGCGCTCCGGGATCTCCATTATTCCGATCAAATGTATCAACTTTGCTACCACGATGAAAACAAACACCCCGCCGAGAGCTACTGCAGCTTGAAGAACTGGATCTATCGACTTTTCGAATAAAGATTCATTTTGAGTACTCATGACAATAAAATAAGTTGATGCCAAGAATGTTTAGTCTAGCCTAAGAAATTTTCCGTACTGGGAGCACGTTTGAATACTTTGCTTAAAGCCGACAAATGATTTCATTCCTGCAACCCTAGTGGCCCAAGAAATTCTTTTTGTTCTCGGATTTTTTGAAAATTGCGGCCAGAATAAGTTTGAATTTGCTATCGACCAAAAGGATCTATACAGTATATGCCGAAATTTCTACTCTCATTCCTGCTTGCTTTTTGCCCATTTGCCATCCTATCCTCCCAGAACTTAGAAATCTGGGAAATTCAAGGGGCCGGGCTCAATAGCAATTATCAGGGTCAACGAATCTCAACAGCCAACAACATTGTCACTGCCAAAGGCAGCAATTTCTTCTTCATACAGACTCCCTCCGAAAGATCAGACAACAAAGCTGAGACATCGGACGGTTTGCTGGTATTAAGCGCCGGTAGCCCAGCCGTAAAGGTAGGGGATTTAGTGACTATCCAGGGAACAGTCGTGGAAGAAGATAACACTACCGCTATTTCCAATGTCAATTTGGAGGTTACAGTCATTGCCTCAAACCAGGAGCTTCCTGCAGCAACGGCCCTTAATGTTGACTTTCCGAGCACGCAAAGAGCCTTTGTACCCGACCTGGAAAAGATAGAAAGCATGCGAGTGACTTTCGATGGACTCATTTGTGGTCCTCCTGCAGATCGAGATTGGATTCCAGTCACAACTCAAGATACCCGCCGATTTAGAGAAGCAGGTATTCCTTATCCTGGGCTTCCTAATCTTCCCATTTGGGATATGAACCCGGAACTTTTCTGGGTTGACCTTGACGCCCTTGGGGAGCCCAACAACCTTTTTGTTGGCGGCCAGACTCGCATTCAGATGCAAGGCGTGATGGTGGAAATCAGCGGGGAATATGTAGGTTTCCCAAGTTCTTATACGATCACTGGAGAAAACTTCATACAGCCTGCCAGAGCTGCTTTAAACGGGGAATTTACCATCGGCTGTATTAATACCTTGAGATTGATCCGGGACGAGTCGGCCTATAATATCCGAAGCCGCAAAATGGCCAGTTATATCGTGGAGCAATTGAGATCGCCAGATATCGTGGCTATACAAGAAATTGGGGGTATTAATGAACTAGAAGACCTGGCCTTTCATATTCGACAGCTTGAGCCAAGCGCTAACTATCAAGCCCAATTCCTCAGCGGGAATGGAAATATTAATGTCGCCTTTTTGGTTAAACCTACTTCTTTCCAAAACATGGAATTGGAGCAACTGAGCAAAAACGAATTTCTAAGCATTGGAGGTACGTTGCATGACCGCCCCCCTCTGCTTTTATCCGGGGAAATTCCAACTACTCCCCCTACCCCATTGAAAGTGCTCAACCTACATCTTCGATCTTTGATAGGAATCACAGGCAGCAACTCTACTTTCGTGCGAACCAAAAGAAGAGAACAAGCCATTTCGGTCGCTGAGATTGTACAAGAAAACCGCGATGACAACCTAGTGATTGTCGGGGATTTCAATGCCTATCAGTTTTCGGATGGGTATGTAGATGTAGTCAATCAGATCGCGGGTACTCCGACGGAGGGAGCCTTACTTTCTAACTTGAACATCGTTTCTCCCCCGCTCATTAAATATGTAGATCGCCTGCCCGAAACCGAGCGTTATTCCTTTATTTTTGATGGAAATGCTCAAATGATCGACCACTGCCTAAGTACAGAATTAGAAGACTTCATTTATGAGGATTTCCAATTTGCGCGTGGCAACGCGGACAATTCTTGGATCTATACGAATAGTGCCAACATCTTGGAAAGGAGCTCCGATCACGATGGTTTTGTGTTATACCTCCGGCCAAAAAACAGTGGATTGACCAATACACAGCAGGATCTATTACTTTCCATAGACATCAACTTTGCAAACCCTATGTCTCCAGAGCAAATCATTCTAGTAGACGGGGTCTTTAACGAAAAAACTTGGATAAGCTGGATAGATGCCCATGGACGGCTCCTACACACCCAGGAACTACAAGTTGGTGAGAATCAAATGGATTGGCAGCAGCAACCTGCTAATGGCCTATATTTTGTACAGATTGCCAATGAGAAAGGGCAATACAGTCAGAAAATCATCCTGCATCAGTAATTGCTATCGGGGTTCAACTTCCCCATACAAATCGTAGTCCTCTGCCCTTGTAATTTTGATTGGAGCAAAATCCCCAATGCGCACGTAATTGTCGGCGGCTTTCACCAACACCTCATTGTCCACCTCCGGAGAATCACCTTCAGTGCGTCCAATAAAATATTCGCCCTCCTTACGGTCGAATAGGGTTTTGAACGTTTTTCCAACCTTTGCCTGGTTTTTGGACCATGAGATATCCTGCTGCAATTCCATTAAGGCATTGGCTCTTTCCGCCTTGACTTCAGCAGGAATATCGTCTGCCAACGCATGCGCAATTGTATCTTCTTCATGGGAATATTGAAAAACACCCAATCGATCGAATTCCATTTCCTCAACAAACTGACAAAGATCTTGGAATTCCGCCTCTGTTTCCCCTGGGAAACCCACCAGCATCGTGGTTCTCAGCGTCAGATCAGGAACCATGATTCTCGCCTTCTCTACCAATTCCACGGTCTCCTTCCTCGTAATCTGTCGCCTCATCCTGGCCAGTACATCATCATTGGCATGCTGAAGTGGCATATCCAAGTAGTTACAGATTTCTGGCCGTTCAGCCATTACTTCAAATATTTCGGTAGGAAACTTACTTGGATAGGCATAGTGTAGACGAATCCAATCGATCCCTTCTACGTCAGCCAAGGCATGCAAGAGTTTGGGAAGTTCTCGTTTTTTATAAATATCTAAACCGTAGTAGGTAAGCTCCTGTGCAATAAGCATAAGCTCTTTCACTCCGTGCCGCGCCAAATTCTCTGCCTCTTTAACCAAACGTTCGATGGGCTTGGAAACATGCTTGCCGCGCATCAAAGGAATGGCGCAAAAAGAACAAGTCCTATTGCATCCCTCGGAAATTTTCAGATAGGCGTAATGCTGGGGAGTAGATATCCACCTTTCCCCAATCAGATCATGTTGGTAATCTGCTTCCAATTTAGCCAAGAGGGAGGGTAACTCTAGCGTCCCAAAGTAAGCATCTACCTCAGGAATTTCCACCTCTAGATCATCTTTGTACCGCTGTGACAAGCATCCTGTCACATAGAGTTTATCAATGCCACCTTGCTTTTTCACCTCTGCATATTGCAGGATAGTATTGACTGATTCTTCCTTAGCCAAGTCAATAAATCCACAAGTATTGACGATCACCACATTGGCATCCTCATCATTGCTATCGTGTACCACCTCGTAATCATTACCTTTCAATTGAGTAATGATGTTCTCTGAATCTACTAGGTTTTTCGAACAACCCAGTGTGATCACATTTACCTTGTCTTTCCTCAGTGTTTTGGTCTTCATCCACTATTTTTTTGGCGACGCAAAGATATACCTTGCTTTCCAATTTTCGCCCGAGTTTGAATTTTAAATGGTAGGCGACGCACAATTTCCGCTATTATTGCGTTGTATTAGCAATGTAAAAGCCAATGTCTTGGTGCTTTGCAACTATCAATTGCTTCTCCTCTGCTAGGATTGGGAGAACTCAAAACAAAACCCTCACAACATGCGAAAAGTTTTCATGCTAGGAATCTGTCTATTTTTTGCCTTCTCTGCTTCCGCTCAATTTGGCGTAAAAGGTAGTTATCACTTTAGCGATGCTGCCGACTGGCAGGTGCCGACAAACAACGGAAGTAATCCGGAAAGTCTAATCGGTAACGGCTGGTCTGTAGGCGTTGACTATTGGTTCCGCCTTAAGAATTACAGAATGGAGTTTTTGCCCGAGTTAAACTTCAGTCAATTAAATCAATCCCCGGACAATGCGGATTGGTCAAATCAAGTTACTTTCTCCAGCTTCTTTTTCAACACCAACATTTATCTCTTCGATTTCAAAGGAGATTGTGACTGTCCTACCTTTTCAAAACAGGGGCCTACCCTCGATAAAGGCTTCTTCTTACAGGTGTCTCCCGGTTTAACTTTTGCTCAAAGCGAAATTGATTTCAATGGGAATACTTTTAAAGCGGACGATCTTGCCTTTAGTATCGGCCTAGGGGCAGGCTTTGATCTTGGGGTATCTGATCTGGTGACTGTAAGTCCGATGGCTGGATTCCGCTATTTCCCCAGTATTTCCTGGGATTCCTTGGAGGAAAGCACTGGTGATGAGCCTCCCAATCTAGAGGTAGAGGAGGCTAGTTCTAGCCTTACCCAATGGTATGCTGGCGTACGAATTGGGTTCCGATTGGACTATGGATATTGAAAGTGTTTTTTATATACTTTTTAATTAATAATTTGTTTTTTCAATTTTTTTGATCCACATTTGTTGCATCAATTGAAGTAATTTATGAGATCTTCTGTTATCAATATTATTATTATCGTCATTACTGTGGTCGTCATTATTGGACAGACGCCCCAGGAAGGATGGTATTGATACAATCGATCAGAGATTTCACAAAAAAGCCGTTCTTCCTAGGGAGAACGGCTTTTTTGTTTGGGAAAGGTCCAGGATAATTGGCTGAAAGTTGTCCAAAAACCTGCTTTAATTCGTAAGACAACTAAACCTTTTTAGCTGTTTTTCAATTACTTACAAAAGCCTTATTGGTACTTAGGCTCGTAAGTTTGGCATTTTTTCGTTCGATTTCTCAAATGCACCCTTTTACCTTTATATGAACAACTCATTTTACCGAAAATAAAACGTAACATGAAGCAGCTGAACAAATACAGCAGACAGCTAACGCAAGACGAGACACAACCGGCCGCTCAGGCCATGCTATATGGCATTGGTTTGACGGAAGCGGACATGGAAAAAGCGCAGGTAGGGATAGTCAGTACAGGATGGGAAGGCAACACCTGTAACATGCACCTGAATGGTTTAGCCGAAATAGTGAAAGGCGGCGTTTGGGAAAGTGATTTAGTAGGTTTGATCTTTCACACCATCGGCGTGAGTGATGGGATGTCTATGGGCACCACAGGTATGCGTTTTTCCCTGCCTTCTAGAGATATCATTGCTGATTCCATCGAAACCGTCGTTTCAGCGCAGTGGTACGATGCAGTTGTTCCGGTGGTAGGTTGTGATAAAAACATGCCAGGAGCCATGATTGCCCTGGGTCGACTCAACAGGCCCTCGATTCTGCTATACGGTGGCACCATCAGCCCAGGCTGCCACGCAGATAAAAAGCTAGATATTGTTTCTGCCTTTGAGGCACTGGGTGAAAAAAATACGGGACAGATTACGCCTGAAGATTTCAAAGAAGTGGTAAAGAAGGCCTGCCCAGGCCCAGGTGCATGTGGAGGTATGTACACCGCCAACACCATGGCTTCCGCTATTGAGGCATTAGGCATGAGTCTTCCTTATAATTCTTCCATCCCCGCGAATCACGAAGACAAGAAAATGGATTGTGAGCGGATTGGTAAAGCGATTCGAAAGGTGCTGGAAATGGATCTCAAACCTCGAGATATCATGACCCGCAAATCCTTTGAAAACGCGATTACACTAATCACCGTCTTGGGGGGTTCCACTAATGCCGTACTGCATCTCTTAGCGATCGCACGCTCCGTGGAGGTAGAATTAACCATTGATGATTTCCAACGCATTAGCGATAAGACACCTTTCTTGGCGGACTTGAAGCCCAGTGGGAAATATGTTATGGAAGATCTCTTCCAGGTGGGCGGAGTGCCGGCAGTAATGAAGTTCTTATTGGATGAGGGCTACTTGCATGGCGACTGCATGACCGTTACAGGTAAAACCCTTGCTGAAAACTTGGCGGATGTTGAGCCTTTAAAAGAAGGACAGCAGGTCATCCGCTCCTTCTCTGAACCAATCAAAGACTCCGGTCACTTACAGATCCTATATGGAAACTTGGCAGAGGGAGGCTCAGTAGCAAAGATCACGGGCAAAGAAGGAGAAGTATTCAGTGGACCGGCTCATGTATTTGATAGTGAAGCTGATCTAAACGCCGCCCTGCAAAGGAGAGAAATTGTAGCCGGTGAGGTGGTAGTGATCCGATATTGCGGTCCTAAAGGTGCTCCTGGAATGCCTGAGATGCTCAAGCCTACTTCTTCCATCATGGGTCAAGGCCTGGGTAAACAAGTGGCTTTGATTACAGACGGGCGATTCTCTGGTGGAACGCACGGCTTTGTTGTGGGGCACATCACTCCTGAGGCTCAGCAAGGTGGCCTAATTGGCCTCCTAGAGAATGGAGATAAGATAACGATTGACGCAATTAACAATAAACTTGAAGTGGATCTTTCGAAAGAAGAGACCCAAGCCAGAAAAGCAAAGTGGCAGACGCCTGCTCCTCGGGCAACCACAGGGCTTTTGAGAAAATATGCGCTTACCGTTTCGTCAGCCAGCGAAGGTTGTGTAACAGATGCCATGTAATTCCCTCTAATTCAGCAAATATCACGTAGAAACCGCAAATTGCAATGCCATGAAAAGCAATACTCAGACAGCAACAGCGACCAGCGCAGCTCCTCAAACAAAAGAAGTGATTTCAGGTGCCGAAGCTATTCTCCGGTGTTTGATCGAAGAACAAGTAGATACCATTTTCGGGTATCCAGGAGGTGCCATCATGCCAGTCTATGATTCTTTGTATTACTATCAAGATAGACTCAGGCACATTCTACCACGTCACGAACAAGGTGCTATTCACGCCGCTCAAGGCTACGCCCGTGTAACTCGAAGGATCGGAGTCTGCATGGCCACGTCAGGCCCTGGAGCCACCAACTTAATCACTGGACTTGGTGATGCGATCCTAGACTCTACGCCTCTGATTTGTATTACGGGGCAAGTATTCAGCCACCTACTGGGTAGTGATGCCTTCCAGGAAACGGATGTGATCAATTGCACCATGCCAGTCACTAAGTGGAACTTTCAGATTACGAAGGCCAGCGAAATCCCAGAAGTGTTCGCTAAGGCATTCTATATTGCCAATTCAGGTAGACCTGGACCGGTAGTGATCGACGTTACTAAAAATGCACAGTTGGAAGATATTGAGTTCCATTATACACCAAGACCTGTCATTCGTAGTTACCAACCACTGCCAAAAGCAGACCCCGAGTCCTTGCGACAAGCTGCTGAATTGATCAACAAGGCAGAGAAGCCATTAATTCTAGCCGGGCATGGTATCCAGATTGCGCACGCGCAGGAGGTGTTCAAAGCTTTTGTTGAAAAAACAGGTATACCCTTAGCCTGCACTATTCATGGCTTATCTTCCATCTCTTCTGAGCATCCCCTACATATTGGAATGTTGGGCATGCACGGAAACTATGGTCCAAATATGATGCAAAACGAATGCGATGTCCTGATAGCAATCGGTATGCGTTTTGATGATCGAGTAACTGGGCGCTTGGATGCCTATGCCAAGCAGGCAAAGGTCATACACATTGAGATTGACCATTCTGAAATCAACAAAAATGTCTATGCACATGTACCCGTGATTTCAGATGCCAAGGCTGCCTTAGAATCTTTACTACCAATGGTAGAGGAGAAATCCTATCCTGCCTGGTTGGCAAAGGCAGCAGAATACCGTCGCATTGAAGAAGAAAAGGTAATCAGTAAAGCGGTCAATGCTTCAGAAGATGGCCACATCAAAATGGGTATGGCTGTTAAAGAAGTTTCTGACCAAACCGATGGATTGGCGGTTGTGGCTACGGACGTTGGGCAGCACCAGATGATCGCGGCACGCTACTATTCCTATCGATCCACGAATCAATGGGTTTCTTCAGGAGGAGCCGGTACGATGGGCTTTGGGTTACCAGCCGCATTTGGTGCCAAATTGGCGCAGCCAGAGCGAGAAGTAGTAGCCTTTATCGGAGATGGTGGATTCCAGATGACCATCCAAGAGTTGGGCATGTGCGCGCAATGGAATGTAGGTGTAAAAATCGTACTGCTGGATAACAATTACCTGGGTATGGTGCGCCAATGGCAGCAGCTCTTTTTCGAGCGACGATACTCCTCGGTTGAATTGGTCAATCCGGATTTTATCAAAATTGCGGAAGGATTTGGGGTTCCAGGTAGAAAGATCTCCAAGCCAGAAGATCTGAAAGATGCCGTGGCCGAAATGATCGCACACGATGGCCCCTACCTGCTACACGTGGAAGTAGAGAAGGAAGAAAACGTCTTCCCTATGGTAGCGAGTGGCAAAGCCGTAGATGAAATTGTATTGGAACCTTAAGAAGCTGAAAAGCAATCAATTGAAAGATCATGGAATCAAAACATAAATATACCATTACGGTTTTCACGGAAAACCAAACGGGTTTGTTGGCTAGAGTTGTTTCTGTCTTCACTCGACGCCATATCAATATCATAAGTCTAACCACTTCGGAATCCTCTATACCTGGAATTCACCGGTTCACCATTGTTGTCAGTTTAGGTGCAAACGCAATTGAAAAGCTGATGGGACAATTGGAAAAGCAGATTGATGTGATTAAGGCTTTTTATTATGAGGAAGACGAGATTGTTTACCAGGAAATAGCTTTATACAAAGTACCTACTCAGATTTTTTCGGGGGATAGCAGTGTAGAGCGATTAATTCGACAATACAATGCTCGAATTCTACAAATCGAGCAAGAGTACATCGTAATAGAAAAAACAGGGCATGAGCATGAAACTACCGCCTTGCTGGAGGAACTGAAAGAACTAGGTATCTACGAGTTCGTCCGTTCAGGTCGTGTTGCTATTGTAAAGCCAATGGAAAGATTAAATAAGTACCTGCAAAGTCTAGAGCAAGAGGTCGGCAATCAAGTCGAAGAAGAAGGCGTCTAGGCCTAAACAGACAAATCACATTAGTGTTTGATGCAACAGGGGCACTGACCGACGGTCAGTGCCCCTGATTTTATGTACAATAATATCTTTTATCTTAAGTCTACTTGTCGTTTTACGGCATCAGATCTATTTGGCCAAGTTCAAGACAAATCCTCTTAAGCCATAGGTACTGCGTAGTTGTTGTAGGCTCTGAGCAGCAGTGTTTTGATCACTAAAGGGTCCTACTACCACTCGAAAGACTTGATCTCCCTTACGGCTCTTTCCTTGCTTAATGAAGACATTGTTGATTCCCTTAGCGTACACACTGCGTTGACGCTTATCAGCATTATTGTAATTGGCATAAGAGGCTACTTGCACGCCATAGCCAGTATTTGCACTAGGTACGTAGCTGTAGTTTGCTGGAACTGCAGCTGGGACCGCGGAACTTGGAGCCGTATTTGTTCTGCTAGTGGCCGCTCCTCGGATGGCCGTATTCGGTGACCAAGAATAATTGGTAGGAACGTTACGTCTAGCAGTAGTGGTCGTGCCCTTTGCCGTGAACTCTCTGTCGCTAACTGCATTGGTATTGGCAGGTGCGCGAGAACTTAAGGTTGGCGAAGTGTAAGAGTAAGTCCTAGGTCTAACTTGAGAAGAAGTACGATTTCTCAAATCCTGTTCCCAATTAGATAGCGTAGTTGCACCTGAATTGTTGTTTTGGGTAGTAGTTCTTCTTCTTATCGTATTATTCTGTGGTACAGTACTGTAACTTTGTGGGACGTTACTGTAGGTCCGTGGCACATTGCTGTAGGAATTAGGAATTCTACTACTGGTGGTGTTGCTAAAGCTCTGAGGAATGTTATTCCCCCCGCGAGCTGTCAATTGCTCCGCGGGAGCCGCTTCGGTCACTCCCATGGCTTCCACCTTCACTTCCGCTCTACCGGCCTGAAGTAAGTTGATTCTTGCTGCGGCAGCTTTAGAAAGATCAACGACACAACCCTCGCAAAAGGGGCCACGATCATTTACTCGAACTGTAACTGACTGTTGATTGTCTAATCGCGTAATTCTTAACCAGGTTCCAAAGGGATAAGTTTTGTGAGCGCAAGTCAATTCTGACTGCTTAAAGACTTCCCCGGAAGCCGTTCTTCTGCCTTCCAAATAGTCGGCATAATACAGCGCTGTTCCCGCTTCAACATTGTTAACAATTGATTGAGAAAATATTGGTGTAGATAGCAAAAGCGAGAATAGGACTAGATAAGTAAAACTTTGTTTCATGATCCTATTATTTAATAACGTATTTAGTTTTTTTCGCATGGGAAATGTCTTCATAGTGAACGTTTTTTCCTTTAATCACATCGACGTGCAAAGATATAACAATAATTTAACGAAATTATTATACGTTGTCACATTCAAACGGTTACGTTCGATGCAAAGATACTCTTTTTCAATCAGTTAATCCAGTTTTAAGCTTTTGCAGCTGTTGCACTAACCAAGCTTTATTGAATATAGCTTTAGCCTCTTCAATCTCCTCTTCTAATCGACTCATTTCTCTCCGCCGTTTTTCCCCTGACCAGTACTGCCAGTTTCCTTGTAGATGAGCCACTCTCCTAGTTAGTCGAAATAGGTTTGAATAACCAGTCCTCAGGGCATCTGCCAAATGCTCGTTCCTGTGCAAAAACTGCAGAGAAGAATCCACTAAGGAATACAGAGCTTCAAATGATCGCTGTTCATAGAATGTTCGGAGAAGGAGCGCCTTTGCTCCTAAATTGTATCTAAAGTCACTGTAGGCTACCTCTTGCAATAGTGCCAATACTTCGTCATACTTTCCTACGGCATGGAAATAAGAGGCCAAATTAAAGGAATAAGCATTTTCTCTAACTGCCGGACGCAGAGACTGCCTATATTGCTCAATAAAGTTCTTCACCCATTCTAGCTCCTGCAAACGAATACCTGTCGTTACAATGTTCTTGTAGTGCAGATCAGACAAATATCCTTCATCGATTATTAGTTCTTGTTGCAATTGCAGCTGATACAACAAGAAGATCTCCTTAAGGAAAGCTGGATTATTGTTGTTAATCTGTCCGATGCAGTAGTTCTGAAAATAATTGTAAATGGTCGCCAATTCCTCTTTCGGAAAATAACGCTCTTTAGCCTGCAAAGTTTCTAGCGCATCAAAATAGTAATGCGTGTCTTGTTGCGTGACCATGAGAAAAATCCGATAGTAAAGATCTATGGCCGGAATCTCACGATACAAGTGATGATACTCTTGCACCGCACCTAAGACCGGCTTCATCATCGGATTTATATATTCCTGCTTCAGGATTTTTCTACGGATCTGGATCTCAACAGCACTCTTTAGCTTTTCCGCTAGATAGTAATGATCGAGACTGCGCATCTGCTGATCTAAACTAAAGTCTTTACCCTTACGACGAATTGTTGTGTAAAAGTAATCCGACTCGACCGCCAGTTCATACTCCCTTTGATGAAAACTGCTATCTCTAATCCCGTGATAATCAAGGCCTTTCTGAGTTTTCCCTAATCGACTTTCATACAACTTAAATTGCTTTCGCTGACGTAAGTCCTTCAACAACAACCTGTTTTTCAGATACTTATCCTCTCTTACTCGCTCAGAAACTAGAAATTCTTCCATCAGGCGCTGCGTGTAAGTAAACACCACCGCTAGCTTGGATTGATCATGATTCTCCCCAGGAAAAATTTTTTTGAAAATTTTCTTTCGATGGCAATTTTTCTCGTCAAATTTCGGATAGATCCGATCAAAATAGTTTAGCAGAGCTTTGACTTCCTTGTGCTTGTTAAAATAGGGTGAGTGTGCGAATTCTCTGAACCGAGTGAATTCCTTTCTAGAAAGTGTAGATAACAATTTAGTTAATTTATTATCTATCATAAAAAAAATCCAAAAATATTTATCTCAAAAAATATTTATAATCAATAGTTTATATCCTTTATAGAACACAAAAATAGTTCATTTTTTCCAAAAAAACAACAATAATGTTTTTCCAAAAAGAGGTGAAAAAAGGCAGATTTGTAGTGCGTCTAGGACATATATGCCGGATTTCTCTTATTCGACTCTTGCTGGATTAGTCGTAATTTCAGCGAAAGACCCAAGAATCACTGCAAACTGGCTGTTCGTCCTTACAAGCACTAGATTTCAAGAACAGAAAACAGAACCATTAAATGATTATCAATCCCAAAAGAATATTACTTAGTCTTTGCTTCTTTGCCGGCCTCTTGAGCACCCAGGCCCAAGAAAATAATTGTATCACTTTTGAGGAATTTGAGGTAGAACAGAATTTTGGCCGAGCTAGTGGCGATGAACCCGGAAGTGTGGCTTTCACCCAAGGGGACGTCAAGGTCACGCTTGAACCTTTCCAATATTTTGACGGAAGCACGGACTTCTGGAACGCCACCGTTTATGAGACGCTCTTCACTGATTTTGAGCTGGCGGAGGGAAAATACTTGTTCGTTAGCAATATCAATCTAAAGCTTGACTTCACCGCCTTGGAAAAGCCTATCAGAAAGATATGCATGTCTTACTTTGATGGTGGTGGCGAAGAAAATATATCAGTAAATGGTTCTCCCATCTTTGTGCTTAATCATTTTGGAGAAGCACCACAGGAAATTGCTCCTGGCGTTACCCTAAGAATTGATCCGCCAGTTGGCAATAATCAATTCCTTTCCACTGGAACGCTATGCCTCGAAGGAGATATCAAAACACTACTAATCGGAGGGCAAGAATTTGGCCTCGATAATATCTGTTGGGATTCCTGCCCCATTTACCATGTGACAGCAGGAATAACTGGGTGTCAACAGCATCCTAATCTTTATTACGAGTATGATATACAATTGAATTTCTTACATGGAGGACCATCAGAAGCGGGTTTTGGTCTTTCACAAAATGGAGAATTCATCGGCATCTATGAATACGCACAGCTCCCCTTAACCTTACCCAATGTTCCTAACTCCCAAGGGCTTGACGCTTTCGTGTATACCATTTGTGAAAATGACAATCAGGGGTGTTGCCGAGAAATAGAAATTCCTTTGGCCCCTTGTGAGGATATCTGTCAGTTGGAGGCCAGTGTTGAGGAAGTGGGCTGCAACGATGCGGGTACGGAATATATCGCACTAGTCGCTGTAGAGGGTCAGAATGTGAGCGACACCCTAAGAGTGAGCAATAGCCAGGGGCTAAGTTATCTTGTAGTTAAGGATCCCAGCACCCAGCTCATCGAGATTGGCTTTGCCCCACAAGAGAACAGCGTAGACTTAGTAACCATTTGTGATTACGATGATCCTTCCTGCTGCTATAGTGTCTGGATTCAGTACCCTTGTGTTCCTTCAGATGAATGTCAATTCAACGATTTTGAAGCGATTATACTGGAGTGTTATGAGACCAATGCAGGAATAGCTTATGATGTTAAGATCAACTTTGAACCAAGTGGAATGAGCAACGAGTTTTTTGATCTTCACAGCCGAGAAGGATTTGTTGACACTTACCGTTTTGACCAATTACCCATAACCCTTTCGGGATATGTTCCTGAAGGCAATCCAGACAATCTCTGGTTTAAAGTCAGGGAAGAAATCGACAATCCAAACTGTCAGGCGGTCACAGAAGTTGCTACAGGCGAATGTCAAGCCAATGAGTGTACGATTGAAAATGTCACACTCTGGGAGATTGACTGTAACGCAACTGGTACTGAGTACATAGCTCTTGTCTCCATTGAAGGTCAAGGATTAAGCAATAAATTCAAGGCCACCAACGCATTGGGAGAGGTATTCTACGGAGAATACCCCCCTGCGGGTCATGAAATAGAACTGGGCTTCTCCACTAGGGAAAGTGGCACAGATCGCATTGAAATCTGTGATTCGCAGTACGATGGATGCTGCTTTGTCCTCGAACTAGAATACCCGTGCCAACCTAACTTGGAATGTCAAATCAACGGACTTGAAGCCTACATTCTGGAATGCTATGAAACGGATGCAGGTATAGCCTATGACGTCAAGATCAACTTTCAAGCCAGCGGCACGGACAATGAATTCTTCGACCTCTATGGAAGAGAAGGATTGATTGATTTCTTTCGATTTGATCAATTACCCATTACCGTTTCGGGATATGTACCTGAAGGCAATCCTGATAATCTCTGGTTCAAAGTTACTGAGAATGATAACCCCGATTGTCAGGCCGTCACAGAAGTTGCCACTGGTGAATGTCAAGCCTCCAACTGCGTGATTGAAAATATAACGGTTTGGGAAATAGGTTGTAATGCGAGTGGAACGGAGTATTTGGCGCTGATTTCAATCGAAGGAGAAGGTCTTAGCAATAAATTCAAAGCCACGAATAGTGCCGGAGAAAGCTTCTATTATGAGTACCCTCCTTCGGGTAGTGAAGTAGGAATAGGTTTCTCAAGCAATGATAGCGGAACAGATGTGATTGTCATATGTGACTATGCCAGTCCAGACTGCTGTAAAACGATTGAGGTAGAATATCCTTGCCAACCTAATGGAGGCAGCTGTGACATCAGAGATTTGGAAGTGGACATCCTAGCTTGCGAACTCACGAGCGCTGGCTATGCCTATGATCTAAAAATCAACTTTGTGTCAGAAGGGACGAATAATCCCTATTTCGATCTTTTCCTACAAGGAGAGCTCTATGAGACCTATGGCTTTGAACAGCGTCCTGTAACGGTATCCAATTACCTACCAGGGCCCGGGAACAATAGCCTTACCATAAAAGTTGCTGAGAATGATAATCTGGAATGCCATAGCATAGTGGAAATCCCGCTGGCGCCCTGCGATAACACGGGAGAATGCAACATCAGCGAAGTGATTGCGGAGGCGCACAATTGCGACGGCAATACCTTCCTCCTAGATGTAGCCTTCCAATCTGCCAATTCAGGTCCGCTCGGCTACTATGTGTATGGGGATGGGGCCATCTTTGGTCCATACAGCTATGATGAGGCCTTTGTGACGATCGGTCCGTTTCCAGGAGATGGACAAAACATTGTCGATATCTTAATCCTAGATATCGCCAATCCAGCCTGCTTTGGCTATTTGGAATTCGGCCCCTTAGACTGTGAAACACAATGTCGAATTACGGAAGTTGTCGCTGAGCAATTGGATTGTGTGGATGGAAGCTTTTACGTCCAGGTGGACTTCGAATCTGAAAACGTAGGAGAGGAAGGCTTCACCATCAGAGGTAATGGTACGAATTATGGCTCCTTCTCCTACGGAGATGCTCCGGTTATGGTAGGCCCAATAGCTTCTGTTTCTGATCAATTGTTGGAATTCATTGTCATAGATAATGCGGATCCAAGTTGTCGAGCCTTCACCACCCTGGAGCCGACCTATTGCCCTAGCTGTGAAATAAAAGACTTAAGTTATTCCGTACAATGTGATGACTACAGTGGCTACTTTACCTTAAACCTAGACTTTATCGCTTCGGAACCGTCCAGCGAATCCTTCTATCTACTATTTGATGGGGAAATCTATGAAAGCTTCTCTTATGAAGCCTTGCCCTTATCCCAAGACCTTGATTTGGACCTAGCAACTGCTTCTAGTATTGCCGTAGTAGATAAGGAGAATCCTGATTGTGGCCAGAGCCTAGACTTTAGTGTACCCTGCTGTAATCTAAGAGATTTGGTGGTAGAAGCACATCCATGTGAGGAAGATGGTTCCTTCCAAGTAGATTTAAACCTTGTGCCTATCAATACCCAGGATTCTTTCACGGTGGTATATGGTCCTGTTAACGGAGATCTTACCAGTGCCCAATATGCCTATGAGGATCTATACCTCACCTTAGGCCCTTTGAATGGCATTGATCAAACGGATTGGTACTTCCAAGTAACGGATGAAAGCCTTTTCTGCAGCACTTCTGGAGAATTCACTTTTGAATCTTGCGAATTGGCGGCCTGTATAGGTTTCGAAGAAGCACAAGTTGGCTCCTATGGACCACTAACAGGTTATCAAACAGGAGATGTCTTTTTGCAAGAAGGTGGGCTTAGCTTCGGAATCGGTTCCAGCTGCGACTGCTTCGTACATCTAGTAGAATACCCTTCCATTTTCCCAGCCTTTAGCCTTGCACAGGGTCAGATGATGGTTTTAGATGGATCAGAAGTTATAGTTGGGTTTGAGGATTTAGACGCTAGTGTAGAAGAACTGACAATCGATTACTACTTCGATGGTAGTCAATTCACCTTAATTGCAAATGATGCGGCTTTAATTCAGGTTACCCATCCTACTGAGCTACCAAATGTGGTGGCTCCCGGAATCACCTTGACGGTCAGCCCTGATCCCAATGACCCTAAGATGGGAACCTTGACTTTCACCGGTAATGTAAGTCTACTGCTACTGGGCGTTGAAGGAAAGATGAGCTTAGATAATGTTTGCCTAAGCCTTGGAACCGAGGAAGTATGGCCTGGTGATATCAATACAGATAATATCGCGAACCACTTCGATTTGTTGCCACTGGGCATCGCTCAAGGGGCTGATGGTCCGATTAGAGAGAATGAAAGTACCAGTTGGGAAGGTATCCCCGCAGCTCCATGGGACTTGAGTTTCCCCAATGGCATCAATTACAAGCATGCTGATACGGATGGTAATGGGTTGATTGAAGCAAGTGACCGTCAGGCCATCCTGGACAACTTCCTCGAAACTCGGGGAGAGGTCGTACCCTTTGAACCGATAGCCGCCACACCCAATAACCCTACATTGTTTGTCGAGACACCAAATGAAGGCTGGCCTACTGGACAGGCATTCAACTTGCCAATAGTCTTAGGGACCCCCACCCTTCCAGTAGAAGGTCTCCATGGGATTGCCTTCACCATAGAATTTGATCCGGAGACCATTCGCCCTGAAAGCATAGCTTTGGATTTTACCAATAGCTGGTTAGGTGATGAAAATCAAGATTTATTAACCTTAGATAAAACATTGGCTGAGGAAGGACAAATCTTTGTTGCCCTGAGTCGTGTAGGTCCTCAGGAGTTATTTGGTAGTGGTCCTGTAGCCTCTTTGATCGGAATTATTGATGACATAGCAGGATTAACTTCAACTCCAATCAATGTAGCTGCTCCTTTAGCGGTAACGGCATCCTTGGATACGATTCCCATCTTTACGGAGTCCAGTGACCTTATCATCCAACGATTCCAGGAAGTACCAAATCTCGATTTATTAAAATCCTTGATTCTATCCCCCAACCCTACTAATGATGAGGTTAGAATATGGAATAAATATGGCGTCCCCATTGATCAAGTTGATGTCATAGATAGCGCGGGTAATTTGCTAACTACCATCAAGGAAGGAGCCAATCGCATCTCCTTAAAAGCCCAGCCCGCCGGCGTGTACATGTTGCGCATTAGAATGGGACAAGTCATTGCCCACAGGCGTATTGTTCGTTTGTAAAGACGTAAGTAGAAAATACTGGAGTTTGAGTATATGTACCGAAGCCACGAAAGTGGTTTCGGTATTTTTATAGAATAAGCCGAACGATACCGAGATCATCCCCAGGCTTGGCCTTAGTCTGATCTTGTAATTGCTTCAGCTGTTTCAACAGCATTCTTTCATTTTCCCAATCCGAAGTAGAAATTAGAAGTTCATCGATAGCCCGCAAAGGATCTAGATATTCTTGTGCTTCAAAATTCCGAAAAGACAAGACACCATCCGTGCTTAAACTCAAGTCATTGACTTCAGAAAGGGACAACAATTGCTCTTGATTTCCCCACCAAGTATCGAAACCATCCGCCAGATAGTAAGCGGGGTAATCTGGACGATTATCCTGATCATATTCCCAATATTGCCCATTGCAGACTACTAAACCATCCCCAAATACACCTACTTGGGCTTGTCTCGTCTCCTCGTCTACAATAGCGACTACCAAGGTGGTTAGGAGTTGGTTAGTATTCAGATAGAGTTGATTCTTAATGGACTCCAATTCAGTAAAGACTTCTTGGAGGAGATTGGGGAGTTGTGCGGCTAAACTAAGATTTGACGCCCCTCGATGGCTCTCCAGATAGAAGCTTTGCTTGGCAATCTTCTTCAGGATGTTTCCTAATAAGGCTGAAGCAAAAAAGCTTTCATCTCCCATACTACAGCCATCTAAAACGGCCAATAATTGCCGTTTAGCTCCAATCGGATAAGCTACGACATAATCTTCACAATGATTTTGATGGAATTCTCCAATTTGAATAAGTTGATAAATGAACATATCGTTCTCAACCTCAAGTCGGATAAGGATAGTTCCTTATGAGGGGTGAATAGTAAACTAGAACTTCGAGTGGAAATTGGGATAGTTAGCAGCATCTGATTAAGCAGCTCCTTCAAATTGAAAAGCCCCCCTCCAAAGTATGGAGAGAGGCCATCCCAAAAACCGATTAAAAAATCAAATATCTGTTTTTTTTTTGTATTTCGAGTGCATTTGGGCACAAAACACCACAATTACGTTAATTGGGGAGTGCATTGAAATTCACATCTCCTACTTTAATCCCAACGAAATTGAAAGTGGCATCAGCGTCAGTTAAGGTAAATATGAGTTCTTCCGGTATTGGATCAATAAAGGGTTGATTCTGGTTGGTGAATTCATGATTTGCGGGGATAAAGCGCCATGATGCACTCTCCGGAAAGCGATCATCAATACCTAAAATCAACCTTCGAATCTTAACGATATCTAATGTCGTTACCGTGTTTGAACGATTAACATCTGCGGCAATGATCTTGTATGGTGAATCCAGTGGGCTCATGCCAATGATGTGTCGCGAGATCAATACAATATCAAAGGTGGAAACACCATTACTATGTCGATCATCCTTGCTAGGTCTTAACTTATATACTTGCTCCAACTGCACATCTTCGAAACAGAATTGTCCATCCACCAAAGTCACTTCCTCAGCTACAATTATTCCTGATAGTCGCACATTGGTCCCAGCAATCGGCTCGTCATCAACCTTGGCTACTACCCCACAGATTCCACCAAACTGTATACAGGCCTCTTCATGTGTAGTAATTTCCAACTGGACGCTGCAGTCGACACCGTTGCCTGCCTCATCCATAGCGTAAACAGTTACAAAGTCCATTCCTTCATCGTCACAGGTGAAGGTTAAGCTGTCCAGCGACATATCTACGGAAAAGGAAAGATCAACCGCTGAGCAATTCTCTTGGACTGATTGTATGACATCCAAGGGCGCAATCGTAATTTCCTCCGTCACTGCTGGTATCTCCACTGAGGCTTGTTCTGGACAAAGAAGGGCTGGAGCCGTACAATCTTGCACTTCAAAAGGTAAAGTATACTGAACCGGATTAGAACAATCGTCGAACACCGTCAAGAAGATAGAGTGCGTACCGACCGGGTAATTTCCTTCCAAACGATACCCGCTGTCAAGTGGGTTGAGCGTACCATAGGCATCCGGCAAAGTCGTTTCATTATTCAGCACTAAGCTGTAAATGATCTCCACTTCTGCGGAACAGTTATCCGTTAAATTGAGGTCAAAGCTCACGGGCCCTAGGCACTCTTCTGAAACGCTTAGCTCTGGTGTGCAGAAAGGGTCTCTAGGAGGAGCATCCAATTGAGGAGGCTCATCATCTACCACCGCGATGATCTGCACATACCGATAATTACCTGTTGAAGGTCCGACCGGAGTACTACCCTGATTGGTCACTTTGAACAAGGTGGTCCCATCAGACCTTAATGCATACCCTTCTGAGCTACCATAAACATCCTCAGAGGGTTCTAGCCGATCTAAATCCATCGGATTAGGGTTGCCATCAAAATTACAGAGATTCGTAATCGTATGGGTTCTACGAATATAGAAGCAGGCCGCACCACCGGGCAAGGTGAAAGGCTCTTCTGTAACGGTAGCCATGATATTGTCGCAAGCTAGGGCAGTAGTTCTCAGCTCGGGGAAGGCTATCCCATTACAGTCTACAATGGTATCCCTTGGTAGATTGATCCAGTAGTTATTGACAATCTCCAGCTCCACGTTTTGGGTAACAATGGTCGGTGGGTTTCGCTCATGATCGATTGCAGTCCAGGTTCTGGTCAGCCTTCCTTTACCACATTCATCGATCTCTTCGGCTGCACTAAAGTCTACGGTAAAGGAACAATTGTCTCCAAACTCTGGAGCATCGTAATCGGCTTGAAAATAGTTGTCAAATTCCTCCTGACAGGTAAGAAAAACATCTTCCGGTTGACTAATAATTACTGGTGGGATAGGGTCATTTACAATGACCGTTGCTTCGCAATTGTTGAAGTTGCCAGCACAATCCCACAGGCGTAGCACAGCAGTCACGGTATCGTTGGTACAGAAGAAGGTAATTTGATCGCGAAACTCGGTATCTGGTTCATCTACCAATTTGATTTTGCTCACATCAGTACAACATTCATCACGGCTCCCTTCATCAATTCGGTCAGGCAGTAAGAGACCATTCCCCGCGAAATCCAAGGTCACCGTGATTTGGTTATTACAGATCATTAAGGGCACGAGGTTATCAATCACAGTGACTTCTACATCTAATGTCGATGTATTTCCACATTCATCCCAGGCTTCATAGGTGATAGTATGCGTCCCCAAGGGTAGACCTGGAGCAGGAATGGTGCCCCCAGCGCTATGATCAGTACCATTGGCAAAACCTGCCTCCCCTACAGGAGTGAGGATTCGAAAATAGCCGTTGTTACAGGCATCATTAACAATAGGCGGAGGTATAAATCCAGTGGAACTGCAAACTCCTGAGCTATTGCTTTGCTGCGAAATATTAGCTCCAACTGTAAAGGCACTAGCTTCGATCTCAGGTGGGGTTCTATCCTCCACCGTGATTACCTGTACATTATCATTACCATTGGCATCCTGCGTATAGATCTCAAAACCACAACTACTCAAAAACAACCATTCCCGCACAATCACGAAGTTGTTGGAATTATCCCCACACAGGCCAATTGTGTCATCGCTAAAAGTATAGATGAATCCACAGGTCTCTACATCCAGATTTGTGGGAAGCCCCGCATATTCATAACCAGGATCCGTAATTCGCGAGTCAGCCAAGTATTCGGCACAAGTCACTACAACATCATCTGGGAAGATAAAATCCTCCTGTCCGCCCCTTTCAATGCCAATGATCTGCGTGTCACTTACCGTATTTCCGGTCAAATCGGTCGCGGTCCAAGTTCTTTCAATCCGGATTCGAGGAACCGCGCACTCGTCTTCAATTTCATTGTCCTCATATGAAACCGTTATCTCATCGCAATCCGATCCCACCGCGTACCCAGTGACTGAGGGATCAGGGTTTCCCGTACAATTCAAGGTCGTATCCGGAGGGATACTCAAAACTGGATCTGTATTATCAAACAAACGCAAGCCTGAGGTACAAAAAAGTCCGGTACACTCATCTGTCACGGTTGCGGTTAAGAGTTGATTGGCATAAGTACCAGGAACCGGGTTGGGAACCGGGTTATTATTTTCGTCGGTAATGGTTACCGTATATAGTAGTTCTGTCGTGATATCAGTTGCTAATACGATGGAGGGACTGATGTAGACTTCGCAAGTATTTGGGTTGATCGGGACATTTAATAGTCCATTACAGACCAAGGTTGGTGTGGGACGTATGTAAACTTCTTGCTCTACCGTTGTCGGACAACCTGTGTTGTTCTCCGCCTCACCCGCATTATCTGCCATGACGAAAGTATATTGCACAAGAAAATCGCCGCCGCCTAACTGGCTAGGCTTAAACTCACGTTCCACAAATACTCGGTTGTCAGACAATCGTCTGATTGTCCAGAAAGTTTCTAGAGGTGATATTTGTACTAGATTACCATCTGCCCCGGACGTAGCCCGGCCTTGTAAAAAGAAACTGGGATCCGATTCGCAATAAAAGGTATCTAGATTCAAGATTTCTGCATCTGGATAATAGCAGGTATTGGCTACCGAGCCGAATTCCTGGTCAGGATAAGAAGGACTGCTAACCCTGGCTCGGTAACGTACAGTCTCTTGGTGAATTACCTTCAAGACATAGATACCCGTGTTTCCCACCTCCTCTAAGGGAGTGCCAACGGCAATGGGTGCTTGAGATAAGGGATGGTATAGATTCGTTGCTGAACTTACTTGCCATATTTGGCCAGAAGTTCCAGTAGCTACTACCAATTGGTCATCGAAAAATCTACTGTCATTATTGGTCCCATTCGGTGTAGGAGCATGAGGTTGGCAGGAACAAGGCTTCACGATATCAATCGTGCCATCATCGTCCAGATCCAAACCAGCTTCGGGAATGTCATTTAGTAAAGCATCGAAAGGAGCTGCAAACTCTCCTGGGATCTCAAATTGAGGCGGATCCATTGCAGGAAGTTTCATCGCATGTTTTGCAGAAGAATGACCAAAGATCGGATGTAAGATACAGATTAGAAGTAGCAGGAAGCCGTTCGATCTACGATCGGCTAACGCCAACAGGCCTATTTTCATGGGATTGTAATTTGCTGTTTTTGGGAATCGATTATGGGAGGTCCGGATGCACTATCGTCAGCCGGTCCAATGCAAATTAGGAATCGAATAGGCTTGCTGAAATTTGGTAGGTAATGAGACTCTCATATGCTCAAAGGATTAAGGGATGTTAAAACTCTTACTTAACTTTCGTGTTCAATTTTAGTATAGCGATTGGTATGCAGACCTGACAAAGTTAATTAAAAATTATATTTGTCGCTCGACAAATAAGCATTTTTTCTATAGTGTCGTAGTTATTACAACTCAGTCACATATGCATACCTGATCCTTACTCTTGGGTTTGAATGGGTTTACATAGAATTTCAACGAGAACTGATCAAATGGAAGGATACAATTTTAGTAAAGAGGAACTCAACCGTTATGCACGACATTTCGCCATCCCGGAATTTGGTTTGGCAGGGCAAGAGAAGTTGAAGCAGAGCAAGGTCCTGGTTGTAGGAGCGGGTGGGCTTGGTAGTCCCGTTTTGCTTTATCTGGCAGCAGCAGGCGTCGGGAAAATTGGTATTGTTGATTTCGATGTAGTGGACACCAGCAATCTCCAGCGCCAGGTTCTATATACAGTTGATGACGTAGGACAATCCAAAGCACAATTGGCGAGAAAAAGGATTCTAGCTATGAATCCACATATCGAAGTAGAGGTCTATCAGGAAGCCCTTACTCGGGATAATGCGCTGCAGCTAGTGAGTCAGTACGATGTCGTGGCGGACGGCACGGATAACTTCCCGACTCGCTATTTAGTGAATGACGCCTGTGTCCTAACTGGAAAGGTCAATGTCTACGCCAGTATTTTCCGTTTCGAAGGTCAGGTTTCCGTTTTCAATCTATCGGCAGCAGACGGCAGTCGTGGCCCCAATTATCGGGATTTGTTTCCGGAGCCACCTCCGCCAGATATGGTTCCCAACTGTGCAGAGGGAGGGGTCCTGGGTGTATTACCGGGCATTATTGGAAGTTTGCAGGCCAGCGAAGTGATTAAAGTGATTACCGGTGTGGGAGAGCCCTTAAGTGGACGTTTATTCTTATTTGATGCCGCAGCCTTTAGTACTAGGGTGCTGAAATTTCCGATCAATCCAAAGCTTGAAATAAAGGAGTTAATTGACTACGATGAATTCTGCGGCATTCCTAAACCCAGTCAAGCGGTGAATAGCTTTGATCTCAATGTACAACAGCTTCATGAGTTAGCGGAACGAGGAGAGGATTTTTTACTCCTAGATGTGCGCGAAGAATATGAATTTGCTACTGATGAAATGGGGGGAAAGCTTATTCCGCTTAACACACTACCTTCAGCCTTTTCCCAACTCAATAAAGATCAGCGAATCATTGTCCATTGTCGTAGTGGACAGCGCAGCAAAAAAGCAGCGAAACTACTGCAGGAAAATGGTTTTCAGCAGGTGCACAACCTCTTAGGCGGTATCCTGGCTTGGCGGGAAGCCTATGGCAGCAAAAATATTGAAGCGAAGGTTGCGGAAGGTTAACCTCCTAAAGCACTATCTAGCACTTCCTGGGCTTCTTCCCATTCCGAGTAAGCGGTTTCCAGGTCCTGTTTTTTCCCTTTGTACTTTTCCATAATCTTTTCAGCATCAGGAGACTGGTAAAAGGAAGGATCGGCCATTTCTAACTCTATCTTGGTGATTTCTTGCTCTAAACGCTCAATCCGTCTTTCTGCATTCTGTACGGCTCGGGTCAGTCGTTTCTTTTCTTCGTAGGATAATTCCACTTTTGGGGTCGAGTCAGAAGCTGTCACCGCAGCCGCTGCCGCTTTCTTGGTACTCATTTCCACGGCTCGCATATCGGCCAAGGCTCTTTTTTCCAAAAAGGCGTTTACATCCCCAATATGATCAAAGAGTTGTCGATCTCGAAACTCAATGGTTCGATTAGTTAGACCCGCTAAGAAGTCTCTATCGTGTGAAACGACTACCAAGGTACCATCATATTCCATCAGCGCCTTCTTAAGGATATCCTTGGAAATGATATCTAAGTGATTGGTAGGTTCATCCAGTACTAATAGATTAAAGGGTTTCAGTAAAAGGCAAGCCATGGCCAGGCGTGCTCTTTCTCCTCCAGAGAGGACGGTCACTTTTTTATCTACATCCTCTCCACTGAAAAGGAAAGCACCAAGGATATTTCTCAGTTGGGTGCGCATTTCAGGCGGAGAGGCTTGCTCCATGGTCTCCAGTAAGGTCAATTTGGGGTGAAGTGTATCCGATTGATTCTGGGCATAGTATCCAATTTGTACATTATGACCCAAGGTAAACTCTCCCCCGCTGCGCTCCAGTTGCTTAATGATGATTTTGGCTAAGGTGGTTTTTCCTTGCCCATTCTGTCCCACAAAGGCCACTCGGTCTCCACGGTCCAATTTCAAGTCCACCTTATCCAATACATTAAGTTGGCCGTAGCTTTTGTCCAGTTCTTTAGCCTCCAAGACAATCTGCCCCGAGCGAGGAGCCGGTGGGAATCGCAGGGTCATTCCTTCTGTATCTTCTGCTGCGATCTCAATTCGGTCAATCTTATCGAGTTGCTTCTTCATGGATTGCGCCATCTTGGTCTTGGTCGCCTTAGCCATGAAGCGATTGATAGTGCGCTCCTTTTGGGCAATTACCTTCTGCTGGTTATCATAAGCAGCTTGCATTTTTTCTCTCCGCTCCATCCGCAAGGCCACGAATTCACTATAAGGTGCCTTATAATCGTAGATTTGACCCAACTCCACTTCTACTGTCCGCTTGGTGGTATTATCTAGGAATTGCTTATCGTGAGAAATAATGATGACTGCTCCAGGGTAATCTTTTAAAAATCCTTCAAGCCAGATAATAGATTCAATATCGAGGTGGTTGGTAGGTTCATCCAGCAGGAGATAATTTGGTTTCTGTAGAAGCATCTTTGCCAATTCCACTCGCATCTGCCATCCTCCACTGAATTCATCCGTGAGACGATCCATATCGGTGGATTTGAATCCTAAACCCTTTAGGACCTTCTCAGTTTCCGCTTCCATCGAAGCTCCTCCAAGCAACTGAAAACGATCGTTCGCCTCCGAAAATTCCTCTAATAACTTGGTATAAGCTGCGCTTTCGTAGTCTGTACGTTCGGCAATTTCCTGATTGAGGTCCTCTATTCTCTTCTCTAATGCTTTCACATCTCCAAAAGCACTCAATGCCTCTTGCATCACCGTTTTTCCTTTAGGCAGATTCATTTCCTGATGAAGGAACCCTAAAGAGCTTTCTGAAGGTCTAGTGACATTACCTCCATCTGAGCCAATATCTCCAGCAATGATCTTGAGCAGTGTGGATTTACCCGCACCGTTCCGTCCAACCAGACCGACCTTGTCTCTATCCTGAATAACTAAGTTGATATGATCCAGCAAGACTCGATCACCATACTTTACAAATACATCCGCTACCGTAATCATCGTTCAAAATTGCTTGTGAGCGCAAAAGTAAGCTTAATCCGGCAAGTGGGCCAAGTCTATTAGGCTTTTTCCAGCGTAAATCCGAAGGTAGATCCAAGGTTATTCGCACTACGAACATTAATGGTTTGCTTGTGCGCATCAATAATGTGCTTTACAATGGATAAACCAAGGCCTGAACCACCTTGGGCTCTTGACCGGCTTTTATCCACGCGATAGAAGCGATCAAAAACATGATCCAGATGTTCGGGAGCTATGCCGATGCCATTATCTGCAACTTCAATTAAGATATTGGAATCCATATCATAGAACCCAACCTTGGTACGGCCATTTCCCTTGCCGTATTTGATGGAGTTGTGGAGTAAATTCGTTAGTACTTGTCTAATGCTATCAACATCTGCCCGTACGCGATAACTTTGATCCGCTCCTTCCTTAAAGGATAATACGACATGCTTTTGTGCTGCTTTGATCTCAAGATCCTCAAAGACTTCTTGTGTCAATTCTTTAATATCAAAGGAAACCGTATCCAAAACTAAATTGCCGGATTCGAGTCGTGAGATCGCACTAAGATCTTCCACAATAGTATGAAGTCGCTCTACATTCTTTGCAGCTCTTTTGAGGAACGAATGATTGATCTCATTATCGTACATTGCGCCATCGAGCAGGGTATGTAGAAATCCCTGAATATTGAAGATGGGCGTCTTCAGTTCGTGGGAAATATCGCCAATATATTTTCGACGATAATCAGCCCAAGCATTGTGTTTATTGATCTCTGCCTCTCGAGTCATCGCCCATTCCTCCACTTCTTTCTCAACTTCTCCGATGATGTCGGAAGTGATATCAATAGAATTAGTCTTCTCCTCTGGAGACCGTTTATGCTTGTGAATTGTCTTATAGATCAACTTGATCTTGCGATAGATATACTTACGAAGATAGTAGATCGTCACCCAGTAGGCTGCCAGGAATACAACCAGGGGTACTAATGCGTAAGCCACCCAGTTGGGTGTACCCAAATACTCTAGCCCTAGCAATAAGCCTCCTACTATTGAAACGACCAAACAGATATAGAGTGCCGCAAATAAGGCGATCTGCTTTGGCGTAGGATTCTTCAACATTTAAAACTCAAATTTATAACCAATACCTTTAATGGTTTTGATAAAGGTATCACCAATCTTTTCTCTTAGTTTACGAATATGCACATCAATCGTACGATTACCTACAATAACATCTGTACCCCATACCTTGTTGAAGATCTCTTCTCGAGAGAATACCTTTCCTGGTTTGGATACCAAGAGATTGAGCAATTCAAACTCTTTCTTCGCTAGCTCAATGACTTTCTCTCCCTTTTTCACCGTAATACGCTCCATATCTATCTCGAGCTCACCTACCACAATAACGGCATCGGTAGCTTCTTCCTCCAAACGATCCGATCTACGTAATAAAGCTTTGATTCGGCTTAGGAACACTCGTGGACGAATAGGTTTGGTGATATAATCATCACCACCGATATCGAGAGCCGCAATTTGCGAATAGTCTTCTTCCCTAGCTGTCAGGAAGATAATCAGGGTCTTGTCAAACTCAGGTTTGCTTCGCAAGTTTCTACAAACCTCTACCCCATCCATCTTCGGCATCATGATATCTAGAATAACCAAGCCTGGTTTTTCTTTCTCAGCCATCATTACTCCCTCTTCTCCATTGGAGGCTGTCACTACCTGATATCCCTCCTTAACCAAATTGTATCTCAGGAAGTCTAGAATATCAGGCTCATCATCTACAACAAGAATTTTAATTGGATCCATGCTATTAACAATTATTTCGCCAATGCGGCAAAAATAAACGAATTCACAAGCATTAGAAGAGGTCTTGTTTTAAGTTAATGTTAAGTTTATAAATCTCAAATTAAGACTTTTCTTACTATCTCCTCAGGAGCTAGTGTACTGAGAACAAGTAAATTAGCGTAAAAACTAGAAACAAGGCCCTTTTTCATTGCTTATTATACTAGGCACTTCACCAAAAAATGTGCCTATTCCTTTACTTCTTCCTTGGAAAGTTCCTCTAAAACCTTGGTGTACACACGATCCATTATGGCAGGTTCGCGACGTAGGATGGCTAGGGTAGAATCTAAGTCCTGCTTTTGGACATCGTGGGTCTTATAGATCACCTTGTAGTACCGTTCTACAAGACTATCCTGGATATTGAAGGTTTGTTGCTGTATGATGGATTCTGCTAGTTGCATATCTTTAAGTATCGGAACTAGTGCCTCTTCCGCTATCGGCAGTCGAGGTTCCTCCGGCTTGCAGGCCAGCACGCCCAAACCAATCAGTAGAAAACAGCAAGTCCTCCATCCTATTTGTTTCAAATACTCCATGTTACGCGCGTAATTTTGAGTCGAATAATAAATTTCCTTGTTCTGGTCTGCTGGACAAGATTCCTACCGTTGGAATTGTTTCGGGTAATAGAAATTCTGCAGTTTCACTTGCCCTCTCCGAAAATCTTTCCACTCCTTAACCCCCCCACTAATTTCAGCAATTCCGCAGGTCGGGATATTGGCAATAAAATCCGTTGCGAACTGGTTGGCCAAATTGGTAAAGCCAGGATTGTGTCCGAATAGAAAGACAGTATTCCACTCGGGCTCAAAACGTTGAATAATAAAAAGTAATTCCTGGGCATAGGCTTCATATATACCAACCTCTTGGTGAATATCTTCACTGGTCAGGCCATAAGCCTCCGCAAAATAGGTGGCAGTGGTAAAAGCCCTTTTGGCAGGGCTAGAAACCAACTTATCGGGTGTAGGGGTTTGCTTACTTATAAACTCTGCCATGAAGGGTGCATCCCGAAATCCCCTCTTGTTTAGAGGTCGGTCAAAATCTCGTAGTCCAGGATTATCCCAACTGGATTTGGCGTGTCTTATCAGAAAAATAGTTTTCATAAATGCGGTTTTCTTTGCCTAGTCTGCTAAAAGTAAAACATATTTGCCGAAATTTAGTGCACTAAAAATCGAACCATGGTCTTCAAAGAAAAAGTGATCTGGATCACGGGCGCATCTTCAGGCATTGGAGAACACCTTGCCTACGCCTTCTCCGAACAGGGCGCTAAATTGATTTTGTCCAGTCGAAATCAACAAGAACTCACCCGCGTAAAACAGAACTGCTCGCAACCCGATTCCGTCCGAATACTTCCACTTGATGTCGCCCAATTCGATCAGGTACCCGCCGTCTACCAGCAAGCGAAAGCGGCTTGGGGTATACCCCACCTCCTGATCAATAATGCGGGTATTTCCCAAAGGGAGTTGGTCAAAGACACAGATTTCTTGGTAGACGAAAAGATCATGGACGTCAATTTTCTAGGTACCGTGGCTGTGACTAAGGCGGTACTACCAGATATGCTAGCCCAAAAAAGTGGTCAGATTGTAGTTATCAGTAGTGTCATGGGTAAAATAGGTACTCCTTTTCGATCAGCCTATGCAGCTTCCAAACATGCTTTGCAAGGCTGGTTCGATTGTTTGAGAGAAGAAGTCTACCAGGACAATATCAAGGTAACCATCCTTTGCCCGGGCTATGTTCACACCAATGTGACGATCAATGCACTAAAGGGGGATGGTAGTAAGAATAACCAAATGGCGGATTCTACTGCCGGAGGCATGGAACCTTCCGCCTTCGCTCAAAAAGCCCTAAGAGCCATCGCTAGCGGAAAAGATGAGGTATTGATCGGTGGAAAAGAAATCGCAACCGTTTATCTCAAACGCATCTCTTCTAAGCTACTGAAGTTTGTCCTTCGACGAGCAAACGTCACATAATTTTAATGGATAATGTTGAATGAAGAATGTTGAATGTTGAATGAAGAATTATCCATTAAACATTCAACATTATAACTATTCATCACTTCCCACTCCTTCGCTAGCCTTCTGCTCCAAGATCCGGTTCATTAACTCCTCCAATTGATCAGCGCCTATACGCTTTGAGATAATCTCTTTCTTGTTATCCAGCACATAAACCTGTGGAGTCGATCGGATGTCATATAATTTTGAGAAGCGACTTTGATGATAAGGGTCAACGGTATGTAGCCAATCTTGGATACCATTTTCATCGATATATTCCCAGCAGCCTTCTACCTCATCGGTAAACTTGGTACAAACGGCAAACAACTTCACGCCCTTGTCTTTGAATTTCTCATAAAAGGCCTTCATGTGAGGAGTAGATTCCTTGCAGTGCCCACAATCGTACCGCCAGAAATATAGAATCGTATAATCCGAGTCTACCTCATGCAGGCGAATTTTAGATCCATCCTTCTTCCGCATTTCTATATCCGGAGCAATCTTACCAATGAGCAGTGGTTTCAATTTATCCGCACTTTCAATGATCTTTTTTAACGACTCTTCATCCGTCCAGCTCGCTTTACCCGTACGATAGTAGTTGTCCACTAAATGCACATAGGCTGCATCCATTCCAACAATCTTGGACTTGGCATATTCATTTAGGTAGTGCACGAGGAAGAACTTGAATGTTTCTTCCGCTGACTTCATTCGGTCCAGCACATAGTCTACAGCTAAGGCCATAGTATCCGGATGCTGCACTTGAAGTTTATTGATAAAGTAATCTACTCTCTGGAAAAGGAAAGGTGTGCGCAACATTCTAGAATCACCCAAATTGATATTGTCAAAATAATGCTTTTGGGTATAGCGCCAACGTTGCATTTGCACTTCATCCTCGGTACCTTCAAAGTCTGGCGTATCAAAGGGCAGATTGGCTTTGATGATTGCTGCGGTCAAGGTAGTGGGATGATCTGCTACCAACTTGCGTTGGAAATCCACCACATTCGCATTTAATTGCTCCTGCTCCTTCTGTAGCTTCTCTTTTTCTGCTCCGGCGGCACTGGCAATCGCTTTCCCCAGTCTTTCCGCTTCTGGGCGCCTCGCATTGATATAAGCTAGATATTCGTAGAAGAGGGAGTTATCCTCGCTTCCTGTAAAACTGATACTAGACGCTGGATCATCCTTTTGAGTCTGCACAGAAAAGTGCTGGTTTTTATCATCCACCAAAATTTGGAAGAAATTATTGTCAGGGGCCATAACCACTAGATAAACACCTCCTTCCAAGGGGCCATCCCCTTTGAAATGAAAGGTTCCGTCGTCCTCTACTTTTACGGTGTCGCTGATATACTGCTTGTCGCCTAAATGATAAGCTAGGTACAGTTCCGACTGTTCATAACCCTTGATCTTAATGCTGATATCGTGTCCGGCTTGGGCCCAACCTGAGCTAAGGGTGACCAAGGCCAAAAAGACAACGGATACTAATATTCTCATTGCTGTAATTTTTTCTTTCCTAAATATTCTATTGATAGGACGGCTTTCTTCCATGGGTGTCACTTTCAAGTACTCTTCTACATTTAACGCCGTACCGCCCTATTCTTGCTATGCAAAGGTCGCTTTTTTTTCAAAACTGAATATCCACGAAGTTGACATTAAAAGTACTTTAACCTTTGCTGTTGTCGAAAAGTTTTGGGCGTGGGGTCCTCTTGTATGCTGTACAGAATGCGAGATCGGCCCAGGCTCAGCGACGGCAATTGCTCGGGATCAATACCATCAAGTGACAATTTGGCGAGTAAGAAACGTAACCAAGTGCAACCTCCTGCATTATGAAATCGTCCAATAAGCAGATCTTTGTCGATAAAAATTAAACTTTTGGATAAAGGTTTTACGTTATTAGTAAATAGGCTCTATCTTGTAAGAATAAGACTTGTTCAAGCAAACCGTTGTAAGACATCTGACTGTGGTTTGGTCTTAAGGAATTCCCGATATGGCTAAAAGCGACGCAAATTTTCAAGGCTGTTCGAATAAAAAGCCGGGAAATTTGCTTCGTTTTCCACCAAAAAACCGTCCACTAGGCATCCTTGACCATAGACACGATGGCTTCTAGAAAAAGGAAACACCGATGAAGAAAAAAGAGGTTGCAGCAACGCTGGCACTATTCCTTGGCATTTTTGGCGTACACCGATTCTACTTGGGAAAACGATTTTTGGGTATTTTACATTTTGGTTTATTCATGTTCTCCTTCATGATACTCATGGAAGAAGACGTTCCCTTGATCATTTTCCCAGCTATTCTTGGCTTTATCGATGCCGTCCTATTATTTGTAATGCCAAAGGAAGAATTTGACGAACGCTACAACAAGAAGTGGATTAAGAGTGACTATGCTGAACCTGGACGGTACCGCTCTTATGGCAATGCTCCAGCTCTACCCGCTCCCGTTGCGAAGACTGTAGAAAAAGAACGGTACTTCAAGAAAAAAGGTGTTCAACTTTTCCGCCAATTTCGCTACGAAGGTGCCATTGAGGCTTTTGACGAAGCTTTGGAAATCAACTTTGAAGATCCTAGTACCCATTTCAATTTAGCTTGCTGCTACTCCTTGCTCAATGAACTGGACAACTCCTACTATCACCTGGAAAAGGCGGTGGAGTTCGGTTTCAAGGATGTCAACAAGGTTTATACTCATCGTGCATTGTCCAATCTACGCGCCGATGTAGACTTCCATTTTTTCGTGGAGAATGGCTTCAAAGTGTCAGCCGAAGATCGGATGGAAGCTCCCAGGTCTAGAACGATTCCGGTTAGCACACCCATCAAAGAAGACCCACCTAATCGCAAGGAAGCTGAAGCCCTTGACTTGGATGGAGATTTATTGACACAAATCGTGAGATTAGGTGAATTGCGTGACAAGGGCATTCTGACAGAAGAAGAGTTTAAGGTGCAGAAAGAGAAAATCTTGGCTGAAAAATAAAAAACATAGGTTCTATTATAATTTTTTAAAATATCTATGCGTTATAGCTCTGAATTCTCCTGAAAGACCTAAGTAAAACAATACATAGTTATACATCGTGAAGTAATAAGACCTACGAAGGATTGCTGAATCTCCCCTATTTTATCGTTCCAACCTCCACAGGTCTATCTCTTCATATTTAGTTATTAGCAAGCGGATTAAGCACTCATTATTCAATTTAGCTATAATCCTAGGTATACAACATACCGAAATACTTACCTAATCACATTCAAATCGTCGTTCTACCCCTCCCCAAGGAACTAATCCATCAACCCAACCTCAGTTTATTGAGTATTGAGGCCAGCAGGCGAGTACTTGCTCGTTAGCATCAATACCTATCCACTAATCCCAGCATTTTCATCTAAGGCTAATTAATTGGTCTAGGGGTACTCCCTCGCGACTGTGAAACGCTATAGCTTTTACGCAATAATGTCCCCTTATCTATTCTAACCCATTCAGTTATAGACAATAAGATTAGGTCATCCTATAAACTGATTTAAATGAACAGCCCATTATCCCTATGGTTAAGGAGGCTACTCCTATGGGTAGCCCTGTGGTCCAGCACTCTCCCTTTACATGCCCAAGACCCTTCCTTTTCACAATTCTATGCTAACCGAATTTACTTAAACCCAGCCTTTGCCGGCCTTGAAAGCGGTATCACGCTCTCCGGAGTATCACGAATCCAATGGTTGAATGCTGATCGAGGCTTTAAAACTTTTGGCGCTAGCGTCGAAACTCAGCTACCCTATGTAGGGTTGGGTTTAGGATTTCATGTAATGAGCAATACAGAGGGTATTGCCAACCTTAAATCCAATCAAGCTGGAGTCGTGTTTTCTTACACCATACCTGGTGAAAAAAGCAATATCCATTTTGGTATGGAAGGACGCTTGGTTCAGAAGAGCCTCGACTGGGACAGGCTCGTATTTTCGGACCAGCTCGATCCGATCTATGGTGTAGTGCAAGGTAGTAGCGTGCTTCCCGTATTAGATCAAGTGATGTATGGTGATTTTGACTTTGGTGTGGTATGGCGCCAAGTAAGTGATTTTGGCCGAGGGAAAAGAAGATGGAGAAACGTTCGCAGTCAGCTTGGTGTAAGCTTTCACCATCTACCACAGCTCGTCAGCAAATCCTCCAAGGGCAACGATTCCTTCCTCAACCGAGAATCTGGTGTAGCCCCTCGAACCACTTTCCATGGTGGTTTGATTATCCCGATGAAGATCTTCCAGGGCTCCGGCTTAGATGTCTCTTTCTCTCCTAATGTTAAAGTGGATATGCAAGGCTACAAATTCCTGAATTTCAAAGAGAACATTACAGTAAGTACAATTGGTATGTATGGCCTAGTCAACAGCTTTTATGTTGGCCTGCTGTATCAAAACCGATTTTTTGCCCCCAATGCCACACATACAGATGCCTATATCCTAACCGTAGGTGGATATGCTATGACTACTAGCCGGAATAAAGGGGGTGAACCTAGGTTGTTTTTTGGTGCGAGTGTAGATGTGAATACGACGGGTGTCGGCCCTATTGCAGGTAGTGTTTTTGAAATGACCTTCCGCTATCGCTTTATGCCAGATCTGAACGCAGGGGCCCGAAATAAGGGACGCAGTAGGTCCGGCAAGAAAATACTGGACTGCAAGGATTTCTTTTAAACTTCTCTCTCTACTTTTCAAACGCTCTGACATGAAACTAGGAATTCGAAATTTCATCCTCATCATACTGACTTGGAATAGCTTGGCAAGCGCAAGCTATGCGCAATGTAGTTTTACTTTCTCAGATCTTGGGCCTTGCGCTGGCGTCCCAGTGGATCTAACGGTTGACAGTCCAGATGGAGCAATCGCTTATAGCTGGGACTTAGATAATGATGGAACGCCAGACGAAGATGGCACCAGCATCTCCTACCGCTTCCCCATATTACCACAGGAGATCGACTATCCGGTGACCTTATTTGCGGATGGTACAGCCTGTGCCACAGATACCCTGACCGTACTGGCCACTCCCGATGCTACCATTGGCGTGCCTCCAGGAATCGTAACTTTAATCGACCGAGAAATCAAAGCCTGTAATGGTTCTGCAGCCTTTGAGCTGAGCATCTTTAATAACTCCGCATCCTATGCGGATAACGAAGGATACACTATCAATTGGGGAGATGGTTCTCCATCAGAAAATTATGACAATACCACTTTTTCAAACACTACTACCCTAACACACACTTACACTGGCTATGGTTACTATACCATCTTTTTTACTGTTCGACACCAAAACGGATGTGTCTTTACCAATACTTATACCTTCTATAATGGCGGGAATCCCTCTGTAGGCCTGGTTATCCCTGGTAATACGGTTGGACTGTGTGCTCCGGCCACCTTAGATTTTCCGATCATCAACACTGAGAGTAACCCTCCTGGAACCGAATACACGGTTTTCATTAATGGCGAGGAGGTAGCCTACTATGTACAGGATTCCCTACCGGAGGTTTTCACCTACACGTTTGAAGAAAGCTCCTGTGGACAAATGACTAGTACAGGGAACTACAATGATGCTTTTGATATCAAGATCGTAGCATCTAACCCTTGTAATTCTTCTACGGCCACCATTGAACCGATCGAGGTAAGTAGTCCGCCCGACCCAATGTTCGAGGTCATCGCTCCTCCGAATAGTTGCGCAGGTTCCACTTACACATTCAATGACAATACCACCGATATCAATGAAGTGGTGAGTGGGAATCCCTCAGCCTGTATTGATGTATTGAATCCAAGCTGGACGATATCGGGAACCTCCGGTGAAGACTGGAACATTGTAAGTGGTAACCTCTTCAATTCCAATAGTATCGATATCGAGTTCATTAATCCAGGCACCTACACCATTGAGATGACTTTGGTGAGTTTTGCCTGTGGAGAGTTCACCTTTACCCAAGAGGTTACCATCTACGAAGAGCCGGAGGCCACTGCCATTCCCATTTTTACCGATGTGGGAGCGGGTGAAAGTTGTACGCCAGTGGATGTGGAGATAACGAATAACTCCCTGGGTGAAGGATTGACATTTGATTGGGTGGTGAATTCCGATTTGGATTGGACCTTCTTAGATAGTACCAATGCCAATTCAGCTAGCCCTGTGATCCAGTTTCTAGAAGGAGGCGAGTATGAGCTCATTCTGAGTGTAAGCAATCCTTGTACCACGGTACAATGGGATACCCTGCTACAAATGCCGGGGCCACCTGTCATCAATCTAGATCCATTAGCAGATTCATGCGCCACCGCGACCTTGCATTTTGATAGTTTGAATGTAGAATATATCTCGAATGGACTGACCATCACAGATTACAGCTGGCAATTCCCAGGTGGATCGGTGAGCAGTTCCACCGAGGCCTTCCCCAGTGGGGTCCGTTACGATTCCGCGGGGACTTACATCATTCAACTGGAAGCGACCAACAGCTGCGGCAACTTCACCGTTGCTGACACCTTCATCGTACAAGAGTTGACTACACTCACGCTGCCGGAGGACCAAACACTATGCGCCTCCGTAAGTCCCTTTAGTCTGGAGGTAAATCCAGTCGGAGGTACCTGGTCGGGAAGTGGAGTTAGTCCCAACGGACGCTTCGACCCGGCTGCAGCGAATGCTGGGCCGAATGTACTTACCTACAACTATGGTGTAGGCGCATGTTCGATCTCCGATAATTTCACGATTGAAATCATCCCAGCCCCAGCCGTAAATGCAGGGCCGGATGTAACGATATGCAGTAATGAACCTAATCAATTGCTCACCGGCAGTCCTGCCAATGGTACTTGGAGTAGTGAGATAGCTAATATATTGGATGGCGATCAATTTATTACGGCGACGGCAGGACCCGGTAGTTTTACCTTAGCCTACGATTTCACAGATGGAAACAACTGCCAGGGAGTTGACTCCGTGACTATCTTGGTTAATGAAGCTCCCAACATCAGTGTAGCAGATTCTTCCTACTGCAATACACCAGGCGCCACCGCATTGCCATTAGCTTCTCCAGCCGGAGGAAGCTGGTCGGGACCAGGTGTAGTAGACGCCAATGCTGGTCTATTTGACCCAATTGTAGCGGGAGGGCCAGGAAGCTATCAATTAACTTATTCCGTTTCGAATGCCAATGGTTGCACATCGACGTTGGCGGCGAATATTGGCGTGATTGACCCGGTCAGCGTAGATGCGGGACCCGATCAGAGTTTTTGCCAATTTGACGCCGTCTACGATCTGGCGAGCAGTGCCAATCCAACCGGAGGTACTTGGTCTGGTGGAGGAAACGGTTTGAACGGAAGCTTATTCGATCCAAGTTTAGCTGGGCCAGGCACTTATCAATTACGCTACCAAGTTGGGGCAGGCAGCTGCGCATTCGAAGATATATTAACAGTAGAGGTTATCGCACCAGAGGCGGCGACGGCCGGGGCTGACCAGAGCCTTTGTGTCGATGCCGCCCCTTTTCAGCTTAGTGGCAATACTCCGTTAGGTGGGACCTGGTCAGGGCCTGGCATCACGGACGCACAGGCAGGTACTTTTGATCCAGCCAGTGCTAGCCTTGGCACCCATATTTTAACCTATAGCCTTACGGATGCAGCAACGGGTTGTCTGAGTCAAGCACAGAAGACCATAGTAGTCGAGGACGTACCCGCAGCCGCATTTACCTTACCGAATTTGGTATGCGTCGGGGACGAAGTACAATTTCAGGATAATAGCACTGGTGCTAGCAGCTACAGTTGGTTATTCGGAGATGGCAACAGCAACAATACAGATGTCAACCCAACTCATCTATACAGTAATGCTGGACAATACACGGTACAATTGACACTGACCAACGCCGCTGGTTGTGCGGCGGTACACACCCAAGAGATACAGGTAGCAGCCCCTCCTCAAGCTACATTTACAGCTGACCTTTATGAAGAATGCGGTCTGCTTAGCACTGCTTTGACAAACGAAAGTCAAGGTCTTGCTACCAATTATAGCTGGGATTTTGGCAATGGCCAGACAGCTACCACTGAGGAGCCCCCTGCTTCCATCGTATTTGAGGGCGGAATTAATGATACGACTTATGTGATACAACTGGAAGCCTCCAACCAATGCGGTATGGATGTTGTTTCGGATACGTTTACGGTGCGCGCCTACCCCATCGTTGATTTTGGATTTACAGTTGACACCGGCTGTGCTCCCCTGAGTGTTTATTTTGCAAATATTTCTCAAGGCAATCCAACTGCTTTTTACTGGGACTTTAGCAATGGTCATTTTTCCACGGATTCCATACCCAGTGTACAAACATTTGAAGCAGATTCTGCCACAGTGGGCTATCCTATTACCCTGATAGCCAGCAATGCCTGTGGTGCGGATACCTTAGAAAAACTCCTCGTCGTAGAGCCAGAAGAAGTCAACGCGTTTTTCAACATCAATCGAGCGGTAGGTTGCGCACCCTTTGAAATCAACTTTGAAAACTTTTCGACACCTGGGACTAGAGTACAATGGGATTTTGGGGATGGTAATGGGGCCTCAATGACAAACCCCACCTACACCTATGTCAACCCTGGCACCTATACCATCACCCAATATGCTAGTAACTCTTGCGCGGAGGACAGCACCATGCAAACCATCACGGTGCTGCCCCCGCCAAGTGTTGACTTTGAGTTTTCACCAAACCTCTGTACTGGTCAAGAGATTGAGTTCAGCAATTTATCAACCAATCTTGCTGCGGCCTACTGGGATTTTGGTACCGGGGATACGTCTAGTATGAGTAGTCCGACTTATGTTTTTCCGGAAATGGGCACCTACACCGTGCAATTACGCGGGACAGCTTTGGGCAATGCTTGTGAAGAAACACTCACTAAAACCATAGAGATCAAAGAAGCCCCGACGGCCTCTTTCAATATGACCGCACCTAATGGCTGCGCACCATTATCGATTTCTTTCCAACAGAATGCGCAAAATGGACAATATTATCAATGGGATTTTGGAGATGGCAATACCTCTGTGGAACCCAACCCTGATCACACCTATATGGATACCGGAAATTATGCGGTGCGCTTGCGGGTTTCTACTCCTTCTGGTTGCTATACCGATAGTATTTACGATGAGATTTTCGCTTTTCCAGTTCCGGAAGCTGCTTTCAGCTATGACAAAGAGGCTATCTGCGGGCTTCCCGTAAATGTGCAGTTCAACAATGAGTCGCAAGGAGCGGACGGGTACAGTTGGAATTTTAGCGGAGATCAGTCTTCAAACTTCGTGAACCCCGCACAGACTTTCTATCAGCCTGGTGAAATAGCCGTCAATCTGTGGGTAAGTAACACCTATGGATGTACAGATACAACTCGCCAAATGCTGTATTTCTATGAAAGTCCAGTGGCAGAATTTGAGCTTGACTCTATTGTAGGATGTGAACCGATGGAAGTTCAGTTCACCAATCTTGGAGTAGGCAATCGATTCTTCTGGGAGTTCGGAGATGGCACTCAGTCTACGGAGTTGGAACCACAACACACTTATACAGAAGCTGGAACTTATGATCTACAATTGATCGCTGCCTTTGATGATATTTGTGCGGACACACTCAGACTACCGGCTTATGTCGAGGTCCGTAAGACCGCCAAGGCTTCCTTCACATGGAGCGAAGAAATCATCAACGGAGCAGGTTCCGGCTTCATTCAATTCCAAAATACTTCCACGAATGCCGATGCTTATTTGTGGGATTTTGGTGAAGGTAACACGAGTGAGGCGGTCAACCCTAGCCATAGATTCTATGAAAATGGCTTGAAACAGGTTTATCTACAAGCCCTTGCCACTAACGGATGCCCGGATGATACCTTATTGGCCTTGACGCCCAGTTTTATTCGGGGCCTACAAGTACCAAATGCATTTGCACCTACCCAAGGGGCTGGAGATGCGCAAATATTCCTACCCAAGGGGCTGAGTTTAAAAGAATACCGTTTACAAATATTTTCCCCCTACGGTGAATTGTTATGGGAAACTACCGAGCTAGATGAAGGAAAACCAGCACGGGGATGGGATGGCACACACAATGGTCATCCCTTGCCCCAGGATGTTTACGTATGGAAAATCTTAGCCATCTTCGAAGATGGCACCGAATGGCGGGGAGTCAAAACAGAAGTGGGCGGTTACAAACGGATCGGATCCGTCACCCTTCTCCGATAATCCGCAATACTACACTATAATAGACGCTAAGTGTTTCCTAGAAGGACTGGGAGGCGGGACAGTTTAGCCCCGCTCCCAGTTACTTATATTGAGATTACTTATACTTAATTCTGACCTCAAAGTCGGCTTGCTCCTCTCCAAACTGGGTAGCTGGTGCGGAAAATGTAACCGTGTTGCCCTTGATCACAGCTCCTGGCACATTGATCTTCTTGACCTTCTTCGGGACATGAATGATATACTTATGACTTGTACCGCCCATAAATGCGGACATCATTTTCATTTGCTGCATGGTTTCCTGGTCTACATCATCATAGTTTGAGCCCTTCTGACTTAAGTGAAATTCTCTTTTGGTCAAGCTGTAGGTTGGGGCATTGCCTACCATCATACGGGCCATCTCAAGGTCCTCTGGATCTCTATTATCCATAGTTCCGGACAGGGTGCTGATAAACTCCATGAAATTCATGTTCTGTTCGATCTCATCCGCATTAGCATAATCTCGAACCATCGAAATGATATATTTCCCGGCCTCGCGATCAAATTGAAGACGCATTTTGGTCTTCAACATGCCCTTAAAGAATTGGACGAGTTCCTTTTTCTCCGCCAAGGTATGGCTACTGCTCTCCTCCTCTAACATCAATTGCCACATATCTTCTTCAGAACTAACACCTCTGGATTCCATTTCCTCTTGGAATACCCCTAAGAAATCAATAGTCGTATCTACTCGCTCTTGCTCAAAGAGCTTGGTCATACCTTCACTAAATTTCTTAGCACTATCGGATTTCGGATTCTGTTCATCCTCATACAAGGGGCTATCCGGATTCGTCTTACTTCCTCCGGCTAGATCCTCTGGGCTCAATAAGCCCATAAAAGCACTCATATCATTGTGTACTTCTACGTGGATACTGCCATCTTTATTAATCCAGATTTCTTCGGTAGTTGCACAACTACTAAATAATAGGGCAAGGACGCCCAGGTAAGCTAGAATACTGTTTTTCATTACTTGGTTTTTAATGGGTTTTACAACTTTATCCAATAATATTTCAATCTGTTACAAAATCGGAATGTTTGGTTTGATCAAAATTCTTGGACAAGGGGTATTTAAATAGTGATGGATAAGTCCTACTGGATCTTATGAGGCTCTTTTAAATGTATGCTTCGTTGCAGAATCGGGCTTGTTAGCGCTGCTAGCATCCCGCCTCTGCGCCTTGCCTAAATTCAAAATAGTACTCCTAACATATCAGATCACTTATCCACCACTACTTAAATTCTGCCCCAATAATGCAGATTATTCTGCGACAGCTCTCTATTTTTAGATTTGTGCAGTCAATTACTCGATAACTATACCCTACAATGGAGGATTTCAACGGAAAAAAAGTCTTAATAACAGGTGGATCTCGTGGTATCGGTAGAGCTACCGCTCAAGCTTTTGCTGCTAGAGGTGCGCAAATTGCCATCAATTTCAGATCGGACAGTATCGCTGCTGGTGAAACAATTGAGTCTCTGGAGGGAGAAGGTCACTTCGCCATCAAAGCTGATATCTCAAGGGCCAATGCAGTAGAAAAGCTAACCGAGGCTGTGATTGGAGAATTTGGGCAAATCGATGTACTCGTCAACAACGCAGGAATCTACCTCCCCCACCCCATCCTTGACTCAGACTATCAAGCCTGGCAACAAGCCTGGAAAGACACCTTAGATCTAAACCTGACTGGTGTAGCCAATATGTGTTATTGGTCGGCACAGCACATGAAAGAGCAAGGTGGAGGGCACATCATCAACGTGTCCTCTAGAGGAGCTTTTCGGGGAGAACCCGATCATCCGGCCTATGGAGCAAGCAAAGCTGGACTCAATGCAATGAGCCAATCGCTGGCCAAAGCCTTGGGGCCACACAAGATATATGTCTCTGTCGTGGCTCCTGGGTTCGTGGCTACCGATATGACGCAAACCATCCTCGAAGGACCCGATGGAGAATTCATTCGGAATCAAAGTCCTCTACAAAGGGTCGCAACACCGGAGGAAGTAGCGCATGGAATTGTCTTTTTAGCCGAACAGCATTCGGCTTTCATGACTGGGGCAATATTAGATATCAACGGAGCTTCTTACTTAAGGACTTAGCAACCAAGTTGCCAATCCATTACTTCCCGTTGGCTAGGTGTCGAATCTGTCGAATCAGATCATTTTCGGCAACGGGCTGAACGGGTAAACGAAGCATGCGGTTAGAGGTCCGCAGAATATCGGCTTCTCCAAGGTACAATTGTCCCTTAGCAGAAGCCATCACCAATAGACTCGCACTAAGTTGGGTGGGAATATTGATGGCAGAAAAGCGGCGACCCGTCGGATACATGCGTACTACTGCATTTATATCTTTAAAGACGAGGAAGGCCAATCGGTCCTCAAACTCCTCAATTAGGGTCTGCATCTTAACACTCAGCATAACCTTCTGCCTAGCTTTTACGAAACTGTCACAATTCCACCAATTCAGTTGATCAATGGAAAAATGAAAGTATCGTTTGCCAATGTTCTTGACCAGATTGAGGTGTTGATCACCAGCCAGTTCCCAATCAAAGTTAAACCCTGAGCGATAGGCCCGGGTGGAAGAGCTGCTGCCGCGAAAGAGCCGCATGGCCACCGGGTTACTGATTTCATCTCGGATCGGAAGTTCGACATTCACGGCTTTTCGCAAGGATAATTCTTTCGAATCCGTACTAGCTTGCAAATGGAATTGACCCGCCGACTCAAGAAGACGGTCTTCACTAGTTGTAGGTAGGCCCGTAAAGATCATTTCTTCTTTCGAAAAGACCTCTCGCAACTGTACGGTCACCGATTCGGTGACCACCTGTCCAGTGGAATCGATGAAACTGTTGGGAAAAAAAGTAAGCCTAGTTCCCAGTTTGCCTACCACCGTTGTTCGCCTACTGGGATTGACCACAAAGGATTGAGTGGGTATAGCGTGAGCTTCCAAAAAGGTTTGGAAAGCAAAGCCTTGTCCCCCCTGCAGAGAATGTGCCGGTACTTTAGTCGGTAGCGTCATACCTTAATTAGTTTTCTCATAGTTTAGAAATCTTAATTCAATTAAGGCGAGTGTCTGAACTAAGATTAGATCGCTGTGTAGTTTGACTGTGAGTACTTTCACAGTGGGGGCGAAGTTTTGTTCGCGGACTAATTGGATCAAATGATTTGCTGAATGCTTATGGTGGAGGGTGATGTTTGCCTCTAAACGGGATGTGTAGACAAATATAAACATTCGGATTGAATATCGGCAATCATCTTTGCACAATTTACCAACAAATGGTAGCTTCTGATCCTGATTCGGTCCTTTTAGTTAAGAAAACGGTAAGTTTTAGCTTTTGTTTCACCTGGCCTTAGGAAATGTCAATTCAGCCAGAAATCTACCTTTCTGGTGCTACACTTCTTCTCCCCTTCACGAAAATATTATACCTTGATCACTTAGAGCACGACTGATCAAATGCTCAATGTTTCTTATTCAAAAGAGCGATACTTATGAGACCATTGGCAGAGCGGATGCGCCCGAACCAATTATCTGATTATGTGGGGCAACAACACCTGGTAGGAGAATCTTCTGTCCTACGACAAGCCATCGAAACGGGCCAAATTCCTTCCTTCATTTTGTGGGGACCTCCCGGGGTTGGTAAGACGACCTTGGCCAACATTGTAGCGCAGCAGTTGAAGCGTCCCTTCCATACCTTGAGCGCCATCAATTCCGGAGTGAAAGATATTCGTGAAACCATTCAAAAGGCCAAAAGTCAGCAGTTCTTTGATCGCCCCAATCCTATCCTGTTTATCGATGAAATTCATCGGTTTAGTAAATCACAACAAGATTCCTTACTAGGTGCTGTCGAACAAGGCATCATCACTTTGATTGGTGCGACTACGGAAAATCCCTCCTTCGAAGTGATTGCCGCTTTGCTTTCACGTTGCCAGGTATATATATTAAAGCCACTGCATAAGGAGGAATTGATCCAATTGATTGATGATGCGCTGGAAAAAGACTATTACCTAAAAGAAAAGGATATCAAGGTGGTGGAATACGATGCCATGTTGAGATATTCTGGAGGGGATGCTCGGAAGCTGTACAATATTTTGGAGCTGGTGACCAACTTCGATGAAGAGGGTACTTTGGAAATCACCAACGAACTTGTTACAGAGAAAGTGCAGCAAAATGTCAGCATCTACGATAAGGCGGGAGAACAACATTATGATATTGCTTCTGCCTTCATCAAATCCATTCGAGGAAGTGACCCTAATGGTGCGGTATATTGGCTGGCACGCATGATTGAAGGAGGAGAAGATGTTAAGTTCATTGCCCGGCGTATTATGATTTCAGCGGCAGAAGATATTGGTTTAGCCAACCCCAACGCCTTATTGATGGCAACTACTGCTTTCCAGGCGGTTCAAGCAGTAGGTTTTCCAGAAGCCCGAATCATCCTTTCACAAGCTACCGTCTATCTGGCTACTTCCCCCAAAAGTAATTCTGCATACATGGCCATCAATAAAGCGCAATCAATCGTTAAGAAAACGGGTAACCTACCCGTCCCCCTCCATCTACGCAATGCGCCCACACAGTTGATGAAACAGTTGGATTACGGGAAGGACTACCTGTACTCACATGATTATCCAGGAAACTTTGTACAACAACAGTACCTGCCTGATGAATTGGAAGGTCAACATATCTTTGACCCACAGGACAATAATCCTTCTGAGAAAAAGATTAAGGAGCGTCTGCAGCAACAGTGGAAAGGGAAATATAAATACTAGAGCGTATCTCTAAATGAAATTACCATTGAATCATTACCTATGATCGCAAGGATATGGCACGGCATGACCAAATCTAAGGATTACGAGGAGTACACAGTCTTCATGAAGTCAGTCGCAATACCTGATTATCGAAAAACACCAGGATTCATTAAGCTTTCCTTTCTAAGAAGAATGGAGGGTGATACGGCTCATTTCACTTTGATCACCTATTGGGAAAATCTAGAAGTCATCAAGCATTTTGCTGGGGAGGACTATGAAATCGCCAAGTATTACCCCAAGGACAAGGAATATCTTCTAGAATTTGAAAAGAAGGTACTGCACTTCGAAGTATTTGCAGATGAATAATTGGGCCTCATTATCAAACAACTGCTATTAGATGATTTGCAAAAACTGTGGAAAAAGTTTTGAAGGGAATTACTGTAACCACTGCGGTCAAAAAGCCGGAACCAGAAGGATTGATGTGAAATACGTGCGTAATGAAATTCCAAACAGTATTTTCCAACTAGATCGCGGTTTTCTGTTTACGCTTAAGGAGTTATTCATTCAGCCAGGCCATAGTATTAGAGGTTTCCTGGAGGGAAGACGAAAGTCTCATTATAAGCCGTTTGCCTATTTGATCATCACCTTTACCCTGTATTCACTTGCCGCTTATTTTATGGAACGAGGTACTTATATCGATGATTTGTTGTTTGGCATTAAAGTAAGAATGGCTGACACTGGACAGGATACTGATCTTCCTATCATAGACTGGATCTCCAAAAATCAGGTTTACGTTACCCTTTTGATCTTACCCGTTTTTTCCCTGGCCTCTTATATGGCTTTTATCCGATCCAATTATAACTACTTTGAGCATTTGGTACTCAATCTCTATATCACGGGACAACAAATGGTCCTCTATTTACTACTGGGTTTTATCTTTTTCAAGGACAATATTCTCGTAGGCGTTCCGACCCTTATTGGTTTGCTATACAGCTTATGGGTATATCATCAGTTTTTCGACCGTAAACGGACCGTAGTCAAATTGGGTCTGATGGCCTTGGCTTACCTCATTTTTATATTCATGGTACTAATAAGCGCGTTGTTGTCGGGATATCTTTATGGCCGTCTTACATAAGAATCTAGCAGCTCCGATCCTTAAGTGTAATGCTACAATAGACGAAGGCCCTTCTCAAAATATCTGAGAAGGGCCTTCGTCTTAGTTCGCGGTAACTATTACCGTTCAATTACTCTTTCACTTCCCCAAGGCTTTCCCTCCTGTAGAAGGAGCAACAGGGATCGTGAGCACATTGGTACCCTTACTCAAGGTAGCATACCACTGGCGAGTGCCAGCATCTTCTAAACCTTCAAGCAATTCGTAACAAGTGTCCAAGTAGGACAACATTTCTTTCTTGCCTTTACCACTCAATAAACTGAAGGCTTTGATGATACCTTCGAATTCGGAGCGCTTGGCTTTGATCTTCGCCATAGCTTCCAACATGACCGGATCACTTGCTGGATGCCCCAGGTATACTCTATCTAATACAGACTGTAACTTGTGATCCACATTGGCCAAAGCATAAGAGGTATTCACTACGCCTGAAAAATCGAAGTCGTAGGCAACAGGAATAGCACGAGCGCCACCCTTGGTGATAACATACTTCAAATTTCTGCCCATTGGTAAGTTCCAGTCTTCATTACCGATTAGGTATTGGAACATAGACATCTCCGCAATCAGCTTTTCGTCCACCTTCGCTACATCCGGATACATGCAGTCGCATTCCTCACCGCCCAATCGTTCAGCCATCTCATCCGTGTCTTCGATGAGGAAACCATAACGCTTGGTTTTAGGCAGTTTCTTAGCCGTATCTACGTAGGTGATTTTTACGAGTTGAACCCGGTAGCTGTTTGAACTTAGCGCATTGTACATTTGGTAAGTCAAATACTCCTTTAGTACATTTTCGTTCCCTGACTTCTTATCACCGAGGCAATGCGTAACCAATTTAAGGTCATTGTGATTATTGAGTCCACGCTTTTTCAAGTCCTTTTTAGGGAACTTCAATTTCACGGGTGGGAACGCGCACACACGACGTCGAAATTTACCGCGTAGTAGTACTTTTAGATCTACCGCTTGGGCAGTGCCTTCGGTATCATCAAAGTACAATTTTGCTGTTTCTTGGATATCTTGTTTTCTGTTTTCAATCAGGTTAGACCAATCGCTTTCCAATGTAACTTCGAGGACTTCTCCTCCGGCACTTAGCCAGTCAAATACAGTTTTAGTTGTAGCTTCTTTGGGGGGCGAAGGATTAGCTGCAAGACCGATCCAGGTGAAAAGCCCCAGACACAGGGTTAACAAATTACGGGTTCCCATTAGGTTGTTGATTTTAATATGAACAGTCGGATTTTTAAACACTTTTCTTAGCTTTACATATTAAGGAGTAAAAAAAATTTACAGGGTTGCTCATACTCAAATATTTTAACACCCTTTTAAGAAATACTCGATCTTTATTAGGATACTTTTAGTAACTCAAGCTTCTGTAAAGGGGTCAAACTCCAGATCTCGCTCCTCTTTGACACTCTCCTTCCTACTTTCTCTGATTACAAGAAGATAGGAAATTGCGAGGGACTTAATGTATAAGCGGATCCACAGAGTAGACTCTTTTATACGGCAAAAAGTTACCCAAAGTTGAAGATTTCCGGCAAGTATTGGACAGTGGCAACTAAAATGGCAATTTTTCTTATTGCATAAGACATTCTAAAACAGCTCAATATTCCCGTTTTCCAAATAAAATTGGGAATCCAGCCACCCAAACCCTCTTTTGGGCTATATCCTTTACCGCCAACCCCTGTAGCAGATCAAAAATTTCATGATGCAAAGCTACAGGTATTCCAAATAAGATTCCAGTATTTACACACAAACTTGCATTTTCGAAATTTAATTTCGACGAAATTAGCGTGATGATCTATTAATGCTTAAGTGTGAGGTAATGCCTGTTTAAAATTTTATAAAAAAGCGACTTCGAAAATTTATCATGTCAAAACGGGTAAAAACACTATTACTACTAGCCCTAATCGGCTCTTTTTGGGGGTGTAAAACCACGGATCCACCTCCAGCGCCGATTATCCAGGCTCCCATAGCCGAACAACCTAAGAACATCATCTTAATGATCGGAGATGGCATGGGACTAACGCAAGTAAGTGCCGGTCTATTTCACAACAACAATCGTTTCAGTCTAGAAAAATTTCCAGTGGTCGGATTACACAAATCTCATTCGGCCAACTACCTGGTGACTGATTCAGCAGCTGGCGCGACAGCCTTCGCTTGTGGACGAAAAACGCTTAATGGAGCCATTGGTATGACTCCTGACTCTCTAGTTTGCGAAACCATCTTGGAAGAAATGGAAAACAAAGGCTATGCGACCGGAATTGTGGTCACCTCCACCATTGTCCATGCTACTCCGGCAGCTTTCTTTGCGCATCAGCCACTAAGGGTATTCTATGAAAATATTGCTTCAGATCTAGTGGAACATGATGTAGATCTATTCATCGGTGGAGGACTAGAATACTTCTCCAATCGGAGTGTGGATGAAAGGAATCTTGTGGATGAGTTGGAAGGTAAAGGGTATAAAGTGGGAGCCTATAATCGGCAATCCCTTAAAAAGTTCACCCCAGTCCAGGGACAGAACTTTGCCTATTTCACCGCCCAGACCCAGCCACCTGAAGTGCTTGAAGGTAGACATTACCTTCCTTCTGCTAGTCTCATGGCTGCTGAATACTTGAGTGCGGAGGAGGAACAAGGCTTTTTCCTGGTTATAGAGGGATCTCAAATTGATTGGGCCGGACATGCCAATGATGATCATGCCCTGGTAAAAGAACTAATGGATTTTGACCAAACGATCAATAATTTGTTGAACTTTGCAAGAAAGAGAGGTGATACTTTGGTGCTGGTCACAGCCGATCACGAGACCGGAGGCTTAGCAATTGATGAAGGTTCAAAAATAGGTAGGTTAAAATTGACCTTCAATCTGAATGACCATACCGCGACGATGATCCCTGTTTTTGCCTATGGTCCAAAAGCTGAATTATTTTCCGGCATTTATGAGAACACAGATCTTTACCACAAGATGAGGGAAGCCATGGGCTGGGAGGCAAAGGAAAGTCATACCTACCGTCCTAGTCGGTAAGCTAGCAGTGTGTGATACAAGCATAATTTTGGACTGGATTTTTGGTAGTGCAGTAAACATTTTATGCGGAATTCCATTTAATACTGCATGTATTTACAATCGACTTACAGACTCAAATCGTTATAACTATATACAAAACATCAAATTATGACTGTACAGGTGGAATACACTGAGGATCTGCAGATGATCATGGAAAGTGCCCGTGATTTTGCAGAAAATTATATCCGCCCTCATGTAATGGAATGGGATGAAGCCCAATTTTTCCCCATAGACGTTTTCAAGAAGATGGGGGAATATGGATTTATGGGAATTCTAGTCCCAGAGATATATGGTGGTGCTGGATTGGGTTACCAAGAGTACATTACCATTTTAGAAGAAATCTCCAAAGTTTGTGGTAGTATCGGTTTATCGGTTGCTGCGCACAATTCACTGTGCACAAATCACATCTTGTCCTTTGCCAACGAAGAGCAAAAACACCAATACCTTCCCAAACTAGCGAGTGGCGAGTGGATTGGTGCCTGGGGACTTACCGAGCCCAACACAGGTAGTGATGCTGGAAGAATGAAGTGTGTCGCTACGAAGGATGGTGATTACTATGTCCTTAATGGTGCGAAAAACTTTATCACTCACGGTATCAGTGGTGATGTAGCAGTGGTGATTGCTAGAACCGGAGAATTGCTGGACAGTCATGGCATGACTGCTTTTGTGGTTGAACGGGGTACTCCTGGTTTCAAGGCAGGTAAGAAGGAGAACAAATTGGGGATGAGAGCTTCCGAAACCGCAGAAATGATCTTCGAAAACTGCAGAGTACACAAAAGCCAGATTCTAGGGCAAGAAGGCGAAGGCTTTGTGCAAGCCCTGAAAATCCTAGACGGGGGTAGAATATCCATCGCAGCGCTATCTTTGGGTATTGCTAAAGGAGCCTATGAAGCGGCTCGTAAGTACTCCAAAGAACGCGAGCAATTTGGCAAGCCTATTTCCTCTTTCCAGGCCATAAGCTTTAAACTAGCTGACATGGCTACTAAGATCGAAGCCTCAGAGCTCCTTACTCGCAAAGCAGGTAACCTGAAGGACAAAGGGGAAAGAGTTAGCAAGATTTCTGCCATGGCGAAGTACTATGCATCGGAAACAGCCGTAGAGGTTGCGAATGAAGGCATCCAGATTCACGGCGGCTATGGCTACATCAAGGATTTCCCTGCTGAGAAATTCTATCGAGATGCCAAGCTATGTACCATTGGCGAGGGAACTTCAGAGATTCAAAAGTTGGTAATCTCTCGACACATCTTGAAAGACTAGAAGTACTACAGATATAGTATTGTTCAATCTAAAAAAATTTGATGGCCCTTTGCACTGCAAAGGGCCATCTGTTTTGATCAGTAAGTTAGAGGTTTTTAAGGACGAAATTCAATAGCGGTTTATAATGAAGTAGAACTATACTACTTTGGTTACTAATTGTAGCGGGACCTCTTTAGGGTACTTTGGTAAAAGGTAATGTTTCTCTTTTCCCTTCTTGATCGATCAATACCAGGTAATAAATACCGGTTTGTAAATGCCCGACCTGGATGCTTGTAGTGTTGTCCTGCCAGCCATCTGTCCCATCTTGCCGCTGCAAAATTTTCCCACTTACATCAGTCAGTCTCCATTGCGAAAGCGCACTAGATCCTGGCTCGCGGTTGAGGTGTAATAGATCAGAGGCTGGATTGGGATAAACTCGAGTACTGAAGCTAGAGGGCGGAGATTCTGCCCCTTTTATCGCTGCCGTAGCCCGCGCCTCAGTAGCTGGCTCTATGACCAAGGTATAGTCTTCTACTTCTCCCCAGCCCGTAACTCCACAGGCGGGTGAAAAATCTCCCCATTTCATGGCGATC
>ENA-UENX01000060-UENX01000060.1-marine-metagenome-genome-assembly--contig:-NODE-60-length-53349-cov-3.551561_pt1 | contig 53349 bp, 33 predicted proteins | sample MGYA00237875_ERZ529327 | MGnify/ENA primary metagenome ERZ529327 (study PRJEB26372, sample SAMN05368347) | marine metagenome | biome: cultured habitat; feature: ocean water; material: water; isolation... | reverse complement strand
CAAATCTGACCGATCTCTTCACCTTCCGCTACACGGATCATGTTAGTACCGTTCTGACCAGGAGCACCAAGGTTACCAAGTACTTGTTGAGGAATCACGTATTCGTCCAAAACAGTTCTGTAAGTACTCAATACTAGACCTGTGTTCCATCTTACTTTACTAGTAGCAATGGCATCCAATCCTAAGGTCAATTCTAGACCTTGAGTATTCAATTTACCAGCATTTTCCCAACGACGATCTACACCGAATACGGCTGCATCAACTGTTCTTTCCAAAATGAAATCCTGGATGTTACGGTTGTAAAGATCTAGGGTAGCAGTGAAGCGTCCCATGCCGAACTCAATACCTAAGTTCAATTCTCCTTTTTCTTCCCACTTGAGGTCAGGGTTAGCAGCTCGGACCAACTCGGTAGAAACACTTCCGTCCCCGCCGTTTACGATTTGGCGTATGGGCTGAGATAGTCCGTTTGGACCAGGCAGGGCACCAGTTACACCGTAGCCTAATCTTACTTTGAAAAGATCTACGTTGTTAAGTGATAAATAGTTGTTCAAGTCAACACCAACACCAAATGCTGGGAAGATACCCCAACGGTTATCAGCACCTAGCTTGGTAGATCCTTCTCGACGAATAGAAGCGTTCAAGAAGATGGCATTATCAAGCGTAAGGTTTGCTCTGGCGAAGAAGGCAATAATCTTCTCATTAGGAGAAGCGTTACTGTTAGCACTGATAAAACCAGCGTTTAGTAAGTCCTGAGAAGATTCGATGATATTGCTGAAGTCCTGAGAGTTGTCAGGGAAGTCACCTAGTTCCAAGAAGTTATCTTGGAAATTGTTCTCTTGGTAAGAATAACCAGCAGTAATAGTTAGGTCACCGCTTCCAACATCAGTAATGTAGGTACCAAAAGCTTCGTACAAGCTGAAGCTAGTATTCTGGTTGTAGAATCTGGCAAGGCCCTTACGTGTTGGACTGGTCGCATTACCACGGAACAAAGAAGTAGTAGGATAGTATTCTCTGTTGTCGATAGTAGTATTTTGTTGTCCAATTCTACCTGTGATAGACAATTCGTCAGTGATCTTATAGTTTAGACGAGCACCGTAAGTTGACTCGTTACGCTTTCCAAGGTTGGAGTTTTGTCGGTAGATAGCTACTGGGTTGAAGCTATCAAATAGACCAAGCGTCTCAAAGAAACCACCGTACTGATCGCTTGCGAATTCGAATGGAGCGTCAGCACCCATTACTGGAGCAGTTGGGTTATACAAAACTGCATAACGCAATGCTTCACGGAAGCCGAATTCAGAATTACGATTAGTAAAGGAAGAGTTGAAATCAATAGATAGGCGATCATTTAGCGCTTTAGAAGAGAAGTTCAAACGACCGTTGAATTGCTCAAATCCAGAACCCTGAAGAATACCATCTACATTACGATAGTTACCAGATACACGGAAACTTGTGTTTCCGAAACCACCTGAGGCAGCTAAACTGTGTACATTGCTAGTACCTGCACGTGTTACTTCGTCAGCCCAGTTGGTATCAGAACCCAAATCAGTTCCACCAGTAGCTAGGAATTCATCTCTGTTCATCACAGGAACTGTGTTGAAAGCTGTAGAAGTACCTAGTTGGCCATTATAAGAGAAGTCTACTTTGCCGCTACCGGCACTACCAGAGCGAGTGGTTACCAAAATTACCCCAGAAGATCCACGAGAACCATAGATAGCCGCAGCAGAACCGTCCTTCAAAACGCTCATGCTTTCGATATCGTTAGGGTCAACGTTAGCTAGTGATGCACCAATTACACCATCTATAACTACAAGGGGCTCTGTGTTCGCACCAACCGTTGAGATACCTCTCAAACGTACCACATTACTCTGGCCGTTAGGGTCACCACCACGGTTGTATACCTGCAAACCAGCTACCTTACCTTGCAATAATTGAGCAGGGTCAGTAATTGGGCCTTGGTTAAACTCCTCCGCATCTACTGAAGTCACCGCTGAAGTAATTTCTTTTTCTCTTTGAGTACCATACCCAACAACCACGACTTCATCAAGCAGTTCTCCTGCAGCCATAGCTACATCAATAACTGATTGAGATCCGATCTCGATTGTTTGTGTGGAAAAGCCTGTGTAAGAAATCGTGAGGGACTCGGCACCATCGGGAAGTGAAATTGAATAGGTACCGTCGATGTCTGTGATTGTACCTGAACTTGTACCTGTTACCAGGATACTTGCTCCGATAAGTGGTTCTTGTGTTTCTCCATCAGTAACAGTTCCGGTTACCGTCTTCTGCGCTAATACAAAAGAGCAGGCAAACAGTACCATTACCACCGACAAACTGAACCGGTGTAATAGTCGTTTCATACATTAAAAAATTTAGGTTTAAAAAAAATCAAGGCCACTGTACAGACGCTCTAAGCTGTCTACTTCTCGCTACATATTGCGTATACATATAGTCCGAGAACAGGGCTTGATTTTGCCTTGAATCATGCTCAAGCTTTGTGGTTTGAATCGGAATTAAAGTTGGTTGAATAAAGGATTGAGACCGACAAAGCCTAAGTACATAAAACATGGCAAAACCCTTAGGTTTCAAAGCTTTAAATTACTAGTAGTTTACTAATGATCTTTGATGTTTCTTGCTTTATAGTTTTATGAGGCCAGGAGTTAGGGTAAGTAATCTTCGGTAGCTCAAAGATTTACATTTTGTGGTAGGAATGATGGCAATAAAATTTCCTACCATCTACCATTTCCGGAACAAAGAAATAGTTTTTTGATTAAATATCTAAATATTGTACTGGATTTATTTGAGGCTTTGGACCAATTGTAACCTAATGTCCGCAAAGGGTCGTTCAGTACATGAGGGCACTTGGTCCGTGTAAATGTTGTTAAAAAATTACTGTGCACGAGAACAGCACCCCTCTTTTTGCCATTTCTCTTCTTGGGAGGGTAATGAATTAGTCTAAACTAGGTCTGAAAACTTATCAAGAACTTAGATTCTACTTCTTGACACTTAAGCATCTTGTTAATTATTCTCGATTGAAAAATCCATCGAAGAACAATAGTTGATACTGCACGGCATTCTCCCAATAGGCCCAATTGTGCTCTCCTGGCCGTTCAATGTAATCGTGAGGTATATTTCTCTCCACCATTTTGTCATGTAAACGAGCATTGACCTGATAGAAGAAATCATCTACGCCGCAATCGATGATCATGGGTGGCGTTTCGCCATTCAATAGATAGAGCAAGTTGGTAACGGAATTATTCTCCCAACGCTCTGGATGAGCAGCATAGGTGCCAATGCGATCTTTAATATTCCAATTGTTTGGGAAAGGTCTCAGGTCAACGCCTCCGCTCATGCTGCCAGCTGCTCCGAAGGTATCTTGGTGTCTAAAGCATAGATATAGGGCGCCATGTCCCCCCATGCTTAAGCCGGTAATGGCACGCTTCGCTTTCAGCGGTTGAGTTCGGTATTGGCTATCTACAGCGGCTACCAATTCTTTAGCCACATAGGTCTCGTACTGCATGCTGGGATCAATAGGGCTATCAAAATACCACGTATTGTAGCCTCCGTCGGGACAAACAATGATCATTTCATGTTGGTCAGCATAGGCTTGCAAGTCTGGCACTTTGGTCAGCCAGTCCTTGTGATTGCCAAAGGCACCATGCAATAGATACACGGTAGGAAAGGTTTGTTCTTCCGCCTCATAGCTTACCGGTTTGATGACGATATTCTTGATCTGCTTGTTCATTACCGTTGAAAAGACTTCAAAAGTATCTACCGTAGCAGCGAAAGAAGAGAAAGAGAATAGTAATAAGAAGAACGGGAACAGAATTCTCATAGTAGGTTAGGTTATCGGAGCCCCAAGATAAAGGAATTGCCATAAAGGTAAGCAGAACTGTAGGATCGGTCGAGAAAACGGCAGTATCAATCTAGGTAAACCACTGGTACATTTCCTCTAGCTGTAAGCCTGACTTGGCTTCAGTATCAAGGTCTCGCTCTACTTCTCCATTCTTCATCTGAATCAAGCGGTTGCCATACTGCAGGGCATCCTGAAGGTTGTGTGTGATGAAGACCGTAGTCAACTGGTATTCCTCTATAATGCGTTGAGCCGTTTGCAAAACGATTTCGGCGGAGCGAGGATCAAGGGCTGCGGTAGGTTCATCCAATAGCAAGATGTCGGTATGATCCATGGTGGACATCAGAAGGGTCAGGGCTTGGCGTTGGCCCCCGGATAGCGTACCCATGGGTTGTTGAACTTTATCTTCTAGTCCTAAGCCCAGTTCGGCGATTCTCGCTCTCACCTTTTCTTTAAAGGCTCCATTGATACCTATTTTCAAGGTTTTCTTGGAAGTACGTAAGGCTGCTAGACGGAAATTGTCCAATACGCTCAAATCCGGCGCCGTTCCTCCCAATGGATTTTGAAACACTCGGGCGATCCAACGACTGCGTTTGTGTTCCGGTAATTTGGTGATGTCTTCTCCATGTAGGAATACTTTGCCTGTACTAGGCTGTACAGCACCAGAGAGGACATTTAGCAAAGTCGTTTTGCCAGAGCCATTGGCACCAATCAAACAAACGAATTCTCCTTTTTTGATCTCTAGATCAACTTTCCGCAAGGCCATTACCTCATTGATCTGGTCGGGATTGAAAACTCGCGATATTTGGTCTAATTGAATCATTATAAATCCTTTCTGGCTAAACGAGGAATACCTACAATGGCTAAAACAAAAATGGCAGTGATCAGTTTGAGCATATTTGGATGGACACCAATGGAAAGTGCAATGGCCAGGACCATTTGAAATAAAATGCAACCCAGCATGACGAAGAGCAGTTGCCACCAGATTTTTCGAATCTTTAACCAAGTGATCAAAGCATCCCCAATCAACACCGATCCCAATCCGACCAAAACGATGCCAATTCCCATATTGATGTCTGTGAAACTCTGATACTGTGCTACCAGAAAACCACTCAAGGCCGTCAGTGCATTGGCTATAGCGAGGCCGATGATCTTCATTCGATCATTGTTAATCCCCATGGCGCGTGTCATCGATTCGCTATTACCCGTGGCTCGCATGGCAATACCGAAATCGGTGCGTAGCAAGTAGGCTAGTAATCCACTGAGGACGGTCAAGAAGAGCGCCCCGACCCAGACTTCATTATAGATTTGCTTATCGAAAATGGATAGTGCTTTAAAGATGGTCTCTACATTGAGTAAGGGAATATTTGAGCGACCAAGCACACTTAGGTTAATAGAGTATAAGCCCGTCATCACCAAGATGCCAGAGAGTAAGGCATCAATCTTGAAGCGGGTATGCACCAGACCGGTAAGCACACCAGCTGTAGCTCCCGCAAGAACAGTGATGGGAATGACCGCCCATATTGGCCATCCTTGCGTCAACAGAACTGCTGTCACCGCAGCTCCCAAGGTATAGCTTCCATCGGTGGTGATGTCAGGGATACGGAATATCTTCATCGTAATGAAAATACCCAATCCCATGGCTGACAAACACAGACCCAATAAAAATGCAGAAAGATAAAATACCATTACTTGATGGACTCGTATTCAGCTGGAACTTCAATGCTGAAGCGTTTGGCCGAAGCGGAATTGTATACTTTTTTCCGAACCTTTACCATTTCCCAGGCCATTCCCTCGGCGGATCCAGCCTTGAGAAATGCCACTGCTTGCTGGCCAGCCTGGTAGCCCCATTGGTAGAGATCTGCTCCATAAGCTGCCACTGCTCCTCGATCTACCAAGCCCGCTTCACTGGTGAAGACAGGTACCTCTGCCTCATTACAAGCCTTGATAATGTTCTCAAAAGAGCCAAAAATAGTGTTGTCCGGATTGGCAAAAAAAGCATCTATTCCTGCGTTAAGCAAAGCGCCTGTGACTAAAGGCACGTCTACCGTGGCATTGACGGGCCGGGCTACTAACTCTACATTCATGGAGTTGGCTAACCCCTCCAGGCGTTCAAACGCATCAACCGATTGAGGTTCCGATTGATTATATAGCAAGCCTATACGTAGTTTTTCACCCTTAGGTTCTATTAGCTTTGGAATGATGGAGAAGGAAGTGTCGATATAAGCCAAATTTTCAGCGATACCATAGAGGTTTGGTGGATCAGCTCCAGTCTCATCCTGTACATTCATCAGCTCGGGAGTGGGCGCTACCATCATGAAGATGGGGATGGTACTGGTATTTTGGATGGCGGCGATGGTGGATAGGGAAGGGCTTGTTGCCATCAAATCCACCTCTTGTGCGATCAAGTACTTGACGATTTGGGTGAGGGTCGGAATATCCCCTTGGGCATTGCGATAGATTAATTCCATGGTGCCGTCTTCTTCTGAGTAGCCAGCGTCCTTCAGTGCAGCCAAGAAACCAATCTTAGCTTTCTCAATCGTATTATCCTCAAACGCATCCACAAAGCCGAGTCTTGGCACATCACTTTGCGGTTCTCCGCAGGCGATGAGCATTGTCAGGAGCGACAGAAGCATCAGCTTGGGCATCGTTTTCCAATAATGCATATTTATTTGCTATTTAGATTTTGAATTATGGTGATATGTCACCGATGCCGAAACATCAATGTCATTTTTCGTGCACACATTATTACTAATCAATTAAAGGAAGAATAGGTTCACGATAATCAAAAACAATAAGAGTTGACGAAAATTAGACGGAGGTTCAGAAAGGCATGTAAGATTATGCCATTGGCCTCACCCCCCGTAAAGTAACACTAAATACGAGATTAGGCAAAGTAGTCCCTAAAGCTGGACTGATTGTGCGAATTTCCCTCGAATCTATTTTGAGTAGGACGCAAAAATCTCTTGCTGGATAGCCCAAAAGCAACAATATTCCACCCTTGCAACAATAATACACTACAAATTCTGAGGTTGAAACAATACTACACCTTCTTGCAACAATAGTCGAAGTGACGAATTGGAAAAGCCTGCATCTTTGTATTGTACCAATTAAGAAAGCAAATCGCTAAACATTGGACATCAACTTAAAAGAAAGTTGAACAAACTAAAGGAAGCATAGAAACAATCCCATGATCACAATCATTGCCTCCTTACTTGAGATAAAATTCCCTATGAACAGTTCCTTCAAAAGAGAAGGATCATCCCAAACAATCCAATTGACAACACCCATTGAACATTGACAAGGCCGGTAGCAAAAGGAGACTTTTGCCATTCATTTCGATGACCACAATCCCATTTTCGTTTGAAATGATTTTTACTGGCAGTCCCATTATTCACCGTTAGTCAACAACATTTGTAGTCCCTTGAACAAGCCCTGAAGTAGAAGAGAGTTTAAGACCCTATGACTTCTCTTTTACTTCAGGCCCCCAATCCCAAAAAGTCAACAAGAAATAATGCTCATAGCGAGCGTGTAAGATGTTTATTAAGGTAGAGAATAGGTTATACATGGAGCCCCCGAACGGGGCTCTTTTTTTTGTCAACTGTTATACCCCCCTCGCCGGATTGGTCTAAAAGACTTGATATTCCATAGAATTAATGACAATTTGGTAGGGCTTCTATCAAATCCTGGCTGTTATTATGAAATTTCCACACCTGTATCAAATCTTTTTGATAGGGATCTGGCTGTTACTGACTCCGCGTTTTCTCTGGTCTGCGGAGGACCCCCCAGAAGATCTCCCCGTTTTTTTCCCCACTCTGAGCTTCCCCGAAGCGGTCTTGATTAATCCCAACACGATCTATATCCCTTTTAAGCTGGCTGGTCGACTAATTACCGTAGAGGCACGAGTAGATACTTTGCAAGGTAATTTCGTTTTGGATACTGGGGCAGAACGACTGCTACTGAATCGCAGATTTTTCGGAAGACCCGGTCACGTCTCCGCCAGTGTGAGAGCCATGGGAAATACTGGACAGGTGCTGGATGTCGATGAACACTATATTGATACCTTGCATTGGGACAATCTGTATTTTAAGAATGTGCAAGCCAATATTATGGATCTTAGTCACATTGAGCGGAAAAAACACATTAGTCTTATTGGTATCATCGGCTACAACGTTTTCAAGAATTTTGAGATCTTTTTAGATTTTCAATCGATGCAGATTGTTTTGACCCGATTGGATAAGAAAGGATATCGCATTGATAGCACAGCTATTTGGGAGACGCCTGTTGATAGCATAGATTTTAAACTAGCTAAGCACTTCATAGTGTTTAAAGGAAGAGTGGGCGAATCTAATTTAAGATTTGGTTTGGATAGTGGAGCGGAGTTGAATTTGATAGATCGACGAGTAAGGCGGAAGGTGTTTGATCAGTTTGAGATCGTGAAACGGGGGAGAATGCTAGGAGCGGGTCAAAACACCATAGAAGTAGTCGCGGGTAGTCTTCAAGATGTGCATGTTGGGCAACAACATAGTGATAGTATGCGAACCCTAATTACCAGTTTGTCAGATATGAATCTCAATTTTGGCACACGTTTAGATGGAATATTAGGATATGAATTTTTATCAACAAGACGAACTTTGATCAACTACAAGCGGAAAAAGTTATATTTCTTTGCCTATCAACGGCCTTAATTATAATGTATGAACCTAAAGGCAGTAAATAACAGAAGAATTATAGTCTGGCTAGCTTGTGCCCTATTGGGTAATTGGCTGGCTGCTCAGTCTTTTACTAAAGCTTACTATTTCGAGGGCGATGAGATTGTCTTCGAGTTTGATCGGCGCGAATACAAGGAGGCTTTTGAAAAGGGGAGTGGAGAAAAGCTAGAATTTGCTGATTTGAAAATCCATGAAGTTATTGTATCTGGAAATGTGAGCAATTGGAGTAAAGACAATTGGCGCATGAAAAAGATGAGCCGTAATAAATATCAATTGCGGAAGAAAATCTGGGAATTCAATGATCCCTTTAATTGGGAGTTCAAGTTTCTGGTGAATGGCCGATACGTTACGATACCTCAGGTTACTACCATTGAGGGCAAAATTCACACCAACGATTTCCTCGAAGATACCTACAACCTGAAGCTATACGACATCAAGCCTGATATTGATGGCAATGCCTATTTCTTCCTGAAGGGACATCTACATGCGGCGCAGGTCATTCTGGCTGGCTCTTTCAATGGCTGGGATGAAGAATCCTTGCGGATGAGTCGAACAGATGACGGCTGGGAAGTACGTATCCAATTAACGCCGGGGGAGTATCATTACAAATTCATTGCTGATGGGCAATGGCTACACGATCCAGCCAACCCAAGGAAAGTGCGGAATGAACATGGGACCTTCAACTCTATTTTGCAGATTAGCAAATTGATCAACTTCCAGCTAGCTGGCTTCGGCCAAGCTAAAGAGGTTGTGCTTGCCGGTTCATTCAACGGGTGGAATGAAAAAAAGACCAAGATGGCCCAGCAAGATGGCCGTTGGATGATCAGCATGGATTTATCCGCAGGAAAGCACTACTATAAATTTATTGTAGATGGCAATTGGATAGTAGATCCCGCCAATCCACTAACGGAGAAGGATCGAGAGGGAAATGTGAATTCTATTTTGCTCGTTAGATAAAACGTCTTTCAATCCACATTCAATCCGCGGATGATCACCTGGCCGGTGCCGTTCTTATCGCAAGGGTAAAGGAACGCCTTCTTACTAGCCTTGAGCGAGTTAATGGTTTTATAAAAATCATCTAAGTACTTACTGATACCTTTCTTGTATCGCTTTTCTAGTAGCGTATTTTCCTGAAATAGCTGGTAGATGGCTTCTTTCTTCGCATTGAACAAGGCGAAGGTTTCCTCAAAGTAAGACATGCCCTCCACACAGTAGCCTCTGTACCTACGCTCCTGAGTAGAACTCATCTGCAAGGCGGGTGCCGGATGTGCATAAGGGGCCTTTACGATGCCCGCATGATCAAAATCATAAGGTACAGGCAAGGGCCTTAGGTTACCTTCTTGTACCATCAGCTTTACATTGTGCTGATATTCTATTGACCAGTCTGTATTTCCAATGAGATATTGGAAGGTGGCCATTTTCAGAAACAAGGATTTATCCGTTTTATTGGGCCTGATCTTTTTGCGTTTGATGATCTTAGCTTCATTCCGAGCCGCCATTTCATCCTTTCCTTCTAGCAGAATTCCATACATGGCATCGCTAGTTTTACCCTTCACTGAATCTGTGTAGCGTACCTTGACCAAGCGCGCCTGAAAACTCAGGGGACTTAGGATATTATACATCCGATAAGCCAAGTATTCTCCAATCACATATTTTTGATCGCGGCATGGGGTAACCAGTTTGATTTTATCTTGACCGGCAAAAACAGAGCCTTCGGGAATCTTGAACTTGGGGAAGTTCAACCATAGGGGAGGGTAGAAGCAGTTGTTTCTATCTCTTCGGAAATTACCGCGGGTCTTTACCTTTAGTGGATGAATGACCTTTTCTCCCTCATCATCTTGATAGGAGAGTTCCATCTTGAAGTAGGTCGCCTCCCCTTCTCGGTCGTTGAATAAAGACCGTGTATCTCCGCTGAGTTCCAGTTCTAAGATTGAATCCGATTGAAACAATTCTCCTTGAGCTGAGATGCTCAAGAAAAGGCTTTGAAATAAGAGTAGGCAATAGAGTCGAAGCCGGGGTAAAGACCACATAAGGTGATGAGTGTTGGGTTCAATGATAAATTACCTATTCAATGCGGCATGATCAAGTTTAGATGCGTCTATGCTGTTCTTTCGTGAGTATTTGTCGACTGTTAGGCATTCAATCGCTTACCGGATCCACTAACCCGCCCAGCCTTCTCGATCCAAACTTCTAAAGTGAATGGCCTCCGCCAGGTGCTCATGGCGGATCTTTTCGCTACCGGCCAGGTCAGCAGCCGTTCTCGCTACTTTTAGGATGCGATCGTAGGCTCTAGCAGACAGTTGCAGTCGTTCCATGGCCTTTTTTACCAACATCAATCCTGCTTTGTCCACCTGGCAAACTTCCCGCACCATTCGGCTTGGCATTTGTGCATTGGCGTATATCTGCCCTTGATCCTGGAAGCGCTCCGCTTGCCGTGCGCGCGCTTCGATCACCCGTTGCGCAATATCCTCGCTGCTCTCACTCGGGCGGTTGGTAGTGGCCAATTCATCCACAGAAACGGGCGTGACTTCCACATGAAGATCAATTCGATCCAGTAGCGGACCTGAGATCTTACTGAGGTACCGTTTCACCACTCCTGGCCCACAAACGCAATCCTTTTCTGGGTGATTATAATAGCCGCAAGGGCAGGGGTTCATCGAAGCAATAAGCATGAAGCTGGCAGGGTAGTCCACCGTTAAACTAGCTCTGGATATCGTGATGTTCCGCTCCTCCATGGGCTGTCGCAAGACCTCTAGGACAGAGCGTTTAAATTCAGGTAATTCATCCAAAAATAGCACACCATGATGGGCTAGGGATATCTCTCCTGGTAGCGGATGGCTGCCCCCACCCACTAAGGCTACATCGCTAATCGTGTGATGAGGACTGCGGAAGGGGCGAGTGGAAACCAGGGAGGAGTTTTTCGGCAGTACACCGGCTACCGAGTGAATTTTGGTAGTTTCTAAAGCTTCGTGCAGGTTGAGCGGCGGGAGGATGGTGGGAAGTCGGCGTGCCAGCATGGTTTTTCCGGCGCCTGGAGGGCCAATCAAGATGACATTGTGTCCCCCGGCTGCTGCGATTTCCAAGGCGCGCTTGATGTTCTCTTGGCCTTGGACATCGGAGAAATCAACCGAATACTGGTTGCTTTCGTATGCAAATTCTTCCCGGGTATCTACGATAGTAGGCTTCAAGTCAAGCTCACCATTGAAGAAGTCTATGGCGTCTCGCAGATTTTCAATTCCATAGACGTCAAGATTATTGACGATGGCTGCCTCCCTGGCATTTTGCTTGGGTACAATCAAGCCTTTGAATTGCTCTTTCCTAGCTTGAATGGCAATCGGTAGGGCTCCTTTGATGGGGCGAAGCGTACCATCCAAGGACAATTCTCCCATGAGTACGTATTGCTCTAGATGAGCGGACTCCACTTGTTGGGTAGCTGCCAAGCAGGCCATGGCAATGGGAAGATCATAGGCGCTTCCTTCCTTCTTGATATCCGCCGGTGCTAGGTTTACCACCGTCCGTAAGCGTTTCATCTTGAATCCAACATTCGAGATAGCGGCTTCAATTCTACGGAAACCTTCTTTCACTGCATTATCTGGTAACCCAACGAGGTGATAAAACTGAGCGCCAGAGGCTACGGCTCCTGTATTCACTTCTACAGTAATGGTAAGTGCATCGACGCCTTGGAGGGCGCTTGCATAAGTTTTGACTAACATTGTATTAATTGTGAATGACGGCGCGCAGGAAAAATAGAAAAAAGGCGGGAGTTAAAGAAAGAATTCGTTCGAAATCGAAAGTAGGACTGTTCTACTAGTTTTTACGATTGGGCTTGACCAAAAAATCCCGAGTTCCAAAATTGGGATGGAACTCAGGACTAACTCGGTATTTTACACTCGCTATTTATTCACGATTACTTTGTGGGATTGAAGCCCACCTTGATCTTGCACGGTGTAGTAATACACCCCATTGCGTAACTTGCTCATGTCTACCTCCAACTGGTAGTTCCCTTCATCCTTGCTGCCATCAAAAAGGACTTCGATCAAACGGCCACTTTCATTGTGCAACTCAATACGCAGATGCCCCGCTTGTTTCACGGTATAACTTAAGGTATTCTGGTTAAAGGTTGGGTTGGGGAAAACCTTGATTTCAGTCATGGCCTGAGGCACTGCAGCTTCATTGGCTATAGGGGCATTGGGATCCAAGAGTAAGAAAGCACCTTTGGACATCATAGAGGCCTCACCTTTCTCTCCTCTATGCTTGCGTTTTCCTTTTTTACCTTCTTTGCCCCTCTTTCCTCTGCGTGCAGCTTCTCCTTCAGCTCTCTTTTCCCGACGCTCTAGGCGATGCTCTTCCGCAATTTCCTTCATATCCTGCTTCCATTCTTCGATTTCTGGCCGGATTTCGGCGAATAGCGCATCGATATCAGACTCGTAAGTTTCGACCAGTGCTTTTACTTGCTCACGGTGCGCTTTCCTTTCCTCCTTGCGCGCTTCAAAGTTTTCTTTGGCAGCTTTTCGCTCTTCCATGGTCGGGTTTTCCAGACGCTTAGGTCGCTCTGGCTTCTGTGCCCGTAGCTCTGCGATCAAAGCCTTGTCCTGAGCACTGATTTTAGATTCTAATTTGGCTCTTTGTTCCAGTATCACGGGTTGAATGTTCTCTGTCCTATATTCACCCATTTCGCTTCTAGCCGCTTTGCGCTGTTTCCCAAATTCCTGGGCGCGGGCTTGGCGTTGTGACCTGGCTTCTTGTCGAATGGCTTTGAGTTTCATTTCCTGCTCATCGTTCAAGATTTCTGCCAATCCATTTTGGTAGGCCGTGTGGATCTCCTTCATCGCTGCTCGTCTATCTTCACGGTTCTCAAATTCTTGATCGCGAAGTGCTTGCATTTGGGAGCGTTGTTCGCTGGTCAATGCCTCTATCTGCTCGACTTGTTGATCGGTGAGTTGTAACTCGGATTTGAGTTTTTCAGCATCTAGGTTGTTTCCGCGGGGTCCGCGAGGCCCTCTTTGGGCGGAAGCCAAAGTAATGCTGCAAAGGGCAATTAAGAATATGGATAGTTTAATGATCTGTTGCGTTTTCATTGTTTTCAAATTTGATCCTACCGCTGGGGTAGGGTGTAAGTAATATGTAGAGGCAATGGCAATAAGGTAGCCTCTAGGGAATACTATTTCAGTGGTACAGCTATCAACACTGTACGATAATGATTTTCTAATCTTCGTTTTTTGCTATGTAATGGTGTGCAAGGAAAGTCCTAGAAGCGGAGCTTATCTGGGGCCTGAACCTTCTCGGCCAGCTTTTCTCCTTTTTCGTTGGTTCTGTCGCATGCTGCGAAGCTTCTTGAATTGTTCCTCTGTCAAGATCTCTTTGATACTCTCCTGGTAAGCTTGCATTAATTCTTTTCCGGCTGCTCTGCGATCCTCTTGACTTTCGAAGTCCTGATCGCGCAAAGCTTCCATTTTTTCTTTCTGTTCGGAATTGAGGTCATTGATGGAGGCAACTTGATCCTCTGTTAACTCCAAGGCGGTGGATAATTTCTCGGTATCTAACAATCTACCTCTGGGACCTCGCGGTCCTTGCTGAGCTTGAGCTGTGATGAAAGTTCCCAGCGCTAATAACAAAAGTGGCAATCGAATGAATCTTGTGAATGACATTAGAATTTGATTTTGTGTCCATGCTTATGGACTCGGTTTTGATAAAATGGTTTAATGGACAAGACCCAACTTTTTTCCTTTTCCCTTTTGACAGCGATCTGCCTAAGTTTTTTCCGGGCACAGGAAAAAAATTACAATTAACTCCATTCTACTTGCCTAAATCAGATGAGTTTAAGTGATGCGCGTTTCTTGTAAGTGGCTGATTACTAGAAAGAAAGGAAAGGGTGGGTGGAGGCTCGTTTTTTTTGAAAAAAGATTTTGTTAAAAAGTGAGTCCAACATGGTATAGCAAAGCAGTTGCCACGCTTGGAAAGGGATTCCAGCCAGAAAAAGCAAAGAATAATACTAAGGGAAGCGGAAAATACTAGGCGCTCAACTACGCAACCGTAGCTCGCTCTGGGACTTTTGCCATTGCTGCCTTCAAATGCTCGTAGTTACCATCTGACAGCTCTACGAGCGGGATTCGTACCTCCTTAGAACAAAGACCACGGATTTCCATAGCTGCCTTCACGCCAACTGGATTACCTTCTATGTATAGCCAAGGATGAACATCTAGCAAGTCGAAGTTTAACTGTTGCGCCGTGGCCCAGTCTCCCTCTAGTCCTGCACGAATCATGCTAGAGAATTGCTGCGGATAGGCATTGGCAATCACAGATATGGCGCCATCCCCACCAACGGAGATAAGTGGCAAAGTAAGCGGATCGTCCCCAGAAATTACCAAGAAATTGTCCGGGCGATTCTTCATGATTTGCATGGCTTGCTCTACATCTCCCGAGGCTTCCTTCACCCCAATGAATTTTTCACTGCTGTGGGCCAATCGAAGAATCGTTTCGGCACTGATCTTTGAGCTAGTACGTCCGGGTACGTTGTAGATGATAATAGGCACGGGACAAACTTCTGCCATGGCCATATAATGCCGATAGATGCCCTCTTGCGTAGGTTTGCTGTAGGCGGGACTACTAGACATGATAGCAGCTATGCCATCAAAGTCGTAGGTGCTAATTTTGCTGACAAGTCTTTCCGTGTAGTTGCTACCAAAGTAACCAGCTACCACGGGTACTCGCTTTTGTGTGTGCTTTACGGTGAAGCGTAGTACGTCTAAACATTCCTCACTACTCAAGGTAATAGCCTCTCCCGTAGTGCCAAGACTCACAATATAATCAACCCCTCCTTCGATGACAAAGTCAATGATTTGTCCTAGGGTATCAAAATCTATGGCCTTATTCTTAAAAGGGGTGACCAAGGCTACTCCTGTGCCTCTAAATTGCTGCTTCATGCTTGGTATTTGTCTTTTCCATCAACACATCCACTTGCTGGAGAAATTTATTGAGATCCATGCTTTTACCTAGATCGATCATCACATCATAGCAGTAGGTATTTTCCGTGCAAGGACCGACTCTCAGATGAGCATTGGATAATGCTGCAATGTATTCAGAATGCACCTTTGTCCGTGGATCAGCATTGATGAATACATCGAATGATTCTTGCATAAAGGCTTTTACCTCTGGTCCGGTAGGACGTAATGCCCAATCGATATTCTTTAGGTTGATGTGTTTGAAAGTGTAGTTCTCGTCTTCTATTTTACTATTGAAAAAGCCAAGGAGAGATACTTTCTTTTTCAGGTTTTTCAGGCCTTTAGCGTACTTTAAAACAATATTGCGATTGTCCAGTTCCGTTGCATCGAATAAGATGCCTACGGTCTTGGCGGAAGAAAGATTGACTCTCTTCCTAAGGCGGGGGGATTTTTTTGCCTTAAGCTGTTTATTCAATTGTTGTTGATGAAAAAACAAGCGGGCATTACTTATCGCACTCATACGTTTTGATTCTAAGCGTTTTGCTGATGATGAGACAGGAGTACTCCCGCTCACATCCACGCCACGCGATCTAACTTTGGATATTGAGCCGCTTTCTCTTAGTCATGTCAGGTCTGAGCAGTTACGCTCGTTGTCGTTTTCTCTGGTATGTATAATAGGAAGGAGTCTATAGCCTCTCAAAGCTGTCTTTAAGACTCTGTTTCTTCCACTTTTTCTTGTTCTTCTACCACATCATAAACGCCGATATTGGAGTATTTATTGATCCTTGCCTCTATTCTTTCCTCAGGTGTCATCTCCAATAACTCGCTGATTGACTTCTTAATATGGCGCTTGAGAATCTTGGCCATTTCTTCTGGTGCGCTGTGCGCTCCACCCAATGGCTCTTTGATAATCTCGTCAATTATTCCGAATTGGTGCATGTCATCAGCCGTCAACTTCAAGGCTTCTGCTGCCTGCTCCTTGTAATCCCAGCTGCGCCAAAGGATCGAAGAGCAAGATTCAGGGGCGATCACGGAGTACCAAGTGTTTTCCATCATAGAAACCTTGTCTCCCAAGCCTATACCAATGGCTCCACCCGAAGCACCTTCACCAATGACCACACAGACGATAGGCACCTTCAACTGCGCCATCTCGAATAAGTTCCTGGCAATGGCTTCCGCTTGCCCTCGTTCTTCTGCTTCAATACCAGGGTATGCACCTGGAGTGTCAATCAAGCAGACAACGGGGAAGTTGAATCGTTCCGCCATCTTCATCAAGCGCAAGGCTTTACGATAGCCTTCTGGGTTGGCCATACCGAAATTACGATACTGTCGCATTTTGGTATTCACACCTTTCTGATGCCCTAGAATGACTACAGTTTGGCCATCGATATTTCCTAAACCTCCCACGATAGCCTTATCATCTTTGAAATATCTATCACCATGCAGTTCCACAAATTTGCGGCACATTTGATGGATATAGTAAAGGGTATAAGGCCTTTCCGGATGTCTTGACAATTGTACTTTTTGCCAACCGGTGAGGTTACTATAAATTTCTTTCCTTGTCGTCTTGATCTTATTCTCCAGCTCCTTGATTGCGGTGGACATATCGATGTCGCCTTCTTCACTGACCTGCTGGAGTTTCTCTAATTGTTCGTATAATTTCTCTAGTGGTGTTTCAAAATCCAAAAAAACCATAAAATCAGGTTTTAGTAGGGGCATTTAGACAAAATATTCCAGGGATGCCTTGATAAAAAAGGACTTTGGTTGTTGGGGTTCACTTCATACCATACCACAGGCATGGAACTTTTCTTAGGCTTTGGACTGTTCAGGGATGATAGGGGAGTGATGGTCATGTGCAGAAAGTGTACCATCAAAATATTACCCTATAGTAGGTGTAGTTTCTGTTTGGTTGATTCTTTCATAGGGGTAGCGAGGTACAAAAAGTGCTGCAAAGTTAGCAATAAGCCCCAAGTTGTGATGGAAACGAGAAATTTTTTTTATTTTTTTCGTGGAAGGGTTGCCTAATTTGAAAAAGGATTTTACATTTGCACTCGCCGACGAACAAAAGCGTTCTCGGTTCTACAAAATGCCCAATAAGCATACACTTGAATAAAAGGCTTTAGATAGGGAATAAGTTGTATATCATCGATCAACGTTTATCGATTAATATATATAAGTTATTCTTTACTACGAGCCATGGTCCGGTAGTTCAGTTGGTTAGAATACATGCCTGTCACGCATGGGGTCGCGGGTTCGAGTCCCGTCCGGACCGCAAGAGGAAAAGCCTCGCAAATTCAGTTTTGCGGGGCTTTTTTGTTTATACCCTTCTCTTAATATTTATCCTTTTCTATTTCAGTGGGCTTCGGCGGTCAAAAACCGCATCATATCTAAATTTGATCCTTATGAAGGATAGATTCTATGTCTAGATACTTTCTTGCGGTGATGGAAAGACTTATGTAGGGTGTACCAGGGATCTAGAAGATCGAATAAAATAAGAATAAAGCCCACAAATCAAGTTTGGTGTGGGCTTATAATCTCTCGAGGTAAACATCGTTACTTAAACTACTAGAAGCAGCCTAGGCATGGCGCCGGAAATTAATAGCTTTGTCTATTGACTGAGAGACCACAATTTGAACTCTAAAGGAAGAGGAGCTGAATATTACTATGGAATTCTCTTATGTACACCAGGTTGATACTTGTGTCTTGAATATTCTAATACTATAATCTATATCAAATTCCTTTGTAAATGGAGTGCTTAGATACAAAGAACCAATAAGCACTCCTATTTACCTCGATATTACTTTTGAGATCATATTATTCCCCACGAGAGGCAAATACATCTGCCGGATTCAATGCCGCGGCTCCACATTGGACATTACAACCACAATTGTTAGCAACATCTTCGATAGGTGACTTTAGGTGATCCAGTACATCTCGTAAGGATCCATTGCGGACAAGTGTTTCGAGTCGAACGTTCCAAATAGACTGAGAACCTTCAATAATATTGGCTTTTGCTTTAACGAGCTCCGCAATTCTTTTTTGATCGAACATAATTATAATATTTAGGTGAAATAATGATGAATTATTGGACACTGATTTTATTCGGTAGGTGCAACTGATTATTTTCGAATTACCCCGCTAACGCAGATAGTTGGACCATTGCTGCATATTCCTCTTCTGACATTGGACATTGAGGTTCTTGATAATCCATAGCAGTAAGAGGGCAAGATTTACTTTGGCATACGGGGTGGAAAGCACAGGACTGGCATTTTGTTGTGTTTTGCCCGTCCAAGGAAGTCCATAGCTTCCACCGCTTTTCATTTACCAATAATTTACCCTTGTCGGTAAGCCTTCCAACTTGGTTTCTAGGGTCCTCAAATGCTACGGTGCATTTGTAGACTTTTCCATCTGACCCTACAACAATGGACGATGCTCTCCCCGCATAACAGACTTTTCCATGTGGAGAAAGCCCTTCTCTAGCTACTCGAGCCGAAGACCCTAAATTCATTGTCTTATGCATGTAGTCCAATTTGATTGTTTCTGCAGATTTTGCATCACACACTTCTAATGATTGATCATTCGGGCCACCCCATTTTCCTACAGGATGGAATGCCAAGTAGAATCTTTGATCGTTTAACAATAGGGGCTTGATGTCTTCTATTAATGAGGGAATTGAATGATTATTTGCCGGCGTGAAGTTGACTCGGAGCCTTACTGAGTATTCTTCATCTATTTGTTTCATAGCATAGAGGTTCTTAATTATCTCTTGATAAGTTCCTCCTCCTCCTGCTAATTTTCTTGACTTATTATGAAATTCCTCTGCACCATCTAAAGTTATTTGATAATTCCGAACCTCTCTTTTCAGTAGAGCCTTAGCAACTTCAGGTTTCAACAGATAGGCATTGGTGGTTATTGAACTCTTATAGGAAATGCCTACTCTCTGGCACCTCTCTATGAAAGAATCAGATAGATCATAAATAATCTTCCTGGCGAGTAGTGGTTCTCCCCCAAACCAAGAAACTGAAAGGCTTTCAATCTTTGGGATTTTTTCGTTTATGAATGTTTTTAACCCCTGAACAATTTCTTTTTTCATCTTTCCTCGTTCAAAAGTTTCATAACAGTAATCACAGCGAAAATTACAGTTCTCATGTGGGAGTACAATCAAATGAAAACCACGTTCTCTTTCTTGTTGTATGGACTGTCGTACAATCTCTTCCTCAGGCAAATCTTCCGGGATTAAAAAACCAGTTTGAAATAGCTGATTCAGCACAGATTTTTCTTGTCTGTTAGGGAGTATATTCTCAGGCAATGCGTCGTTCCGATTTAAATATTCGTAACCTGATGGCCCATGAATTCGGCGATCTAGTTCATTATTGTTGTCCCGTTCTTTTATTAAAGAATATATTAAATGAGCATTTTCGGCTGCAACCCAGACTACTCCACCCATGTAGGATTGATGTAATAATAAATCTCCGGAACCTAGGTCCACAACGGATGTGTAGCGAGAAAGCTTCCAATTGGTTTGATCTTGAACAAGCATAATATGATCGGAGGTTTATAGCATTAGAAAAGTAGTTGAACACAATGCGTTTTACGGAATCCAAGTTAAGTTCTAAAACTCCTTGATGCGAGAGACAAGAACAGACAAAAGCAGACATACTCGAACGAAGTAAGACAAAGTCGGACAATAGCCAGCTTTAAGGGTTTAAGGAGACTGCAAACCCTGTATTTAGTTTTTTACAAGGATTTAGCTATGGTCGAGACCGACCTTCATTCTTTTGATATGCGTTTTTCCTGAGGATTGTTTTCTAGTGGTGTTCCAAGTTTTTCATAAATCTTCTTTTGATCCTTTGGACATATTAAACCAGGTGGTAGATTAATATTATACTTTTTGATCCAACGTCTTAAGGTGCGAGGGGTAATACCATATTCATCTGCCACCTGACTACGGGTTTTTGTTTTAGCCAAGAAGTTGTTCATTGTTAGAATTATTGAGTTGATAATTGGAGAAAATCGATTCTATTAAATATGACTTCACAAGCTAGTGGTGATGTATTGTCATTTTTTGCTAGGATATTCGTATTTGCGGTTCAATATTACTACTATTAGTTGTTCATATTTTCTTTATACAGAATGTGGCTCTGATCTTTTGGAGTCCATCAGTAATTAATCCCTTATGTTTATTTCAATTTCAATTAGAATGTTACTTACTATATTGGAAATATACCCTTAAGGCAAATGATTTATCTATAACTAATGGTGAAGTTATACAGCAAGCTATATTGCAGATTTGTTAGGGGTATATGAAGAATTGAAAACATTAATCAATTCTAACTAGAAACCCATTTACATAAGATGTGGCATGAATAATTGGCTTGTGTAGATGTGAAGTTGTCAGATGAAACTCATCTATTCCCGTCCGTTATTGAGTGTATCAAGAATTTCCCCGAGCTTTAATTACAGATACTAAAATCCCCCCTCAATTTTAACTTCCCCTCAATATTTCCCAACTTAGCACTCATCTGTTCGATCTCACCCAACAAAAAACACCTCCAATGGATTTTCCACAAAAATTACGGGCCTGTTGGCATCCGGTTGCATATAGTCATGAAGTAGGGGCAGAAAAGCCCTTTGGCACTTTCTTGCTGGAGCAGGAAGTGGTGGTATGGCGGAGTAGTGATGGAGGGGTGCATGCGATGCGAGATCTATGTATCCATCGGGGGACAGCCTTGTCCTTGGGGTGGGTAAAGGAGGATTGTTTGGTGTGTCCATATCACGCCTGGGAATATGATAAGCGGGGGAAGTGCGTGTTTATCCCGCAGGCGCCGGAGATTGCGATTCCGGATAAGGCGTGTACGCCGACTTACCATTGCCAGGAAAAGTTTGGGTTGATTTGGGTGGCCTTAGAAGTGCCGGTGTATCCATTGCCGGAAATTCCGGAGCTGGAGAATGGTGACTGGAAGGTCGTGCAAACGGGGCCCTTTGATTGGAAGTGTGATGCATCCCGACAAGTGGAAAATTTTACGGATTTTGGCCATTTCCCTTGGGTGCATCCGGGCTTATTGGGGGACCCAGAAAGGCCCGAGGTGCCAGCCCATAAGGTTACCATAGATGGGGCGGTGTTGCATTATGCCATTGTGCGCCCCGAAGCGCAGAATTCTGAGGACTTTCCCGTTTTTGCCAATGAAGAGGTGGTCACGCCGGAGCGCCGGAGTGAATACAGATTGCATTTGCCTTATACAATTGTGCTGCGTTTGGGATGGGGCGGCGAGAAAGGGATGGTTTATTTTTTTGCGTCCCAGCCCATCTCGTCCAACAAATGCAGAGGTTATTGCATCATTGGCCGTAATTACAACCTGGAAGACCCGGACAGCGTGCTGCAAGACTTCGAACAAGTCATTTTTGACCAAGATAAACGGATAGTGGAGTCCCAGCGACCAGAACAGGTACCTTTCGACTTTGCAGAGGAATTACATCTGAAGTTCGATGCGGTAGCTATGAACTATCGCCGGGCGATGAAGGCCGAAGGCTTGGCTTATTGAGGATAAAGCCTAGATCGACCCTTTTCTCCTTTCTCAGTTTATACGATGTACTCTTTGTAGACAGCAATCGGTATCAAAGCCGTCCATCCACAGAAATCCTTTTTGGCGGGCATGCCATAGGAGATGAGATCTGGAGCATAGTTTTCCCAGAAAGTATCTGTGGCTTCAAAGACGATGGCGACAGCATCATAGACCTTAGTGGCTAGGTCTTTCGCCAATGCATCCTCTCCAACTGCGGTTAACCCTTTGAGCACCATGTACACCGTAGGTGCCCAGACGCCGCCGAGCCAGTAGTCGCCCCAGCCCACATAATCAGGATCGGCTGCGGACAAAGCAGGGAGTGGGGTCTTGCGGTAAAACTCATTGGGATCGGTTAAGTGGCTGAGGAATTTAGCTAGTCTTTCTTCTGGGACTACCTCTCCAAGCAGCGCCCAGTACATGCCGATATGCCTTCTTTGGATCTGCTCCCCAAATCCTAAGTCATAATAAAAGCCATCTTCCTCATTCCAGCATTCTTCGTTTAGGGCAGTTTTGATTTTGGCGTGAATATCGTCGTAGGTTGCGATATCGGCATCCTGGCCCATCTTGGATGCGATCTCCTTGAGTTGCAGGGCGTACATGGCCATTTGGGCGGTAAAGTCTACGTATCGACCTTGCTTGGTCCATACACCGGTGACGGTGTTGGGGTATTCTCTGACGAAGAAATTGAGTTTCTCCTCATCCGAGACGTTCATGGAGGCGAGTTGTGCGCCGAGTTCGTGGTGAGTCCAGCCATTACCTTCGGTGGGTTCCCAGCCGCGTGGAGACCGGGGGATGTTGTCCATGCCTAGTCCCATGGTATCACCGTAGAAAAGGTTGTCGTCCATCATGTATCGGTCGACATGGAATTCAAAGTTCTTTTTGAGGATGGGGTAGACCTTTTTCAGGCGATCCAGGTCGGGCTTGACGCTGAATATCTCTAGTTCGGCGAAGGCCAGTAGGGGCGGGTTGATAGAGACGGGGTGATCTTTGGACCATAGGGCTTCTCCAGTGTCTCGATATTCCCGGCAGATGAAGCCATCTTCTTCGATTCGATCGTAAAAGTTGTCTAAGGCTTGATAAACGGGAAGCTCATCCATGTGGTATTTACAGAAACAACACATAAAGCAGGAATCCCAAAGAAAGATATTGCCATTGAAGGCAGCATCAATAAATGGCTTTTTGAAAAAAGGTTCCGAATCTCCCCCTCGCACCTTGGATTTGGTGATGGCCAGGGCTTTGTCATACATCCGTTGGGCTAGCTCCGGAGAGACTTTGGAAGTAGTGGTGTTGGACTCTTCGCTCCTTTCTTGATCTTCTTCTGTAGGTGAGGCACAAGCATTTAAGGCTCCCATTCCCACCAAACTAGTCGCTAAACCGAGGTTTTTGTTAAAGTTTCTTCTATTCATGATTAAATTGTTTGCCGAGACGAAAATAAAGATTGCCGTAAAACAATATATTTGGAAGGTGCTTGGAGAAAGTTTAAAAAGAGAAAATGCATCCCTATCTTTATTTGAATATAGCTAATAACACCGTTTTTACTGTATTTTGAATGGCCCATTTATTAGCTGTATTTCTGTATTAACCTCAGCAATAAACGCAAAACTATAGAGCAGTTGTAAATTGGAAACTGCAGAAACCTAAATAATGAAACCTATTGATACTAGAGCTTAAACACGACTCCCGTGATATAAGACTTGTATCAAACTGATAAAGCTGGAAATGTATGAAACTAGTACGTATTACTCTCTTATGTAAGACCCTTTGCGTAATTGCGCTGCTCATTTTTTCTACCCAAGAAGCTTATCTTCAATCACTTGTACAGCCAGATAGTACGGATCAGCCGCGAGAACGTTTGTCTGTTTCTGATACCTTGATTAGCGTTGGGTACGGCCAGTATAAAGTAGAGGAGTTCACCTCTGCTATCTCCGTGTTGTCGATGGAAGAATTTAATCAAGGACTTATCTCTGACCCAGCGCTCCTAATGCAGGGAAAGATTGCCGGCATGCAGGTGTACAATCGTGGGGGAGACCCCAACCTGGCCAGCCTGATCAGAATCCGGGGCCTCTCCGGCTATGCACAAAGAAACCCTTTGATCGTAATTGATGGAGTACCAGGTGCTTCCCTGCAAAACCTTGACCCAAATGATGTGGCTAAGATCACGGTGTTGAAGGATGGATCGGCTCAGACGATTTACGGTATTCGGGCTTCTAACGGTGTTATCTTGATCGAGACGCATAAGGGTAAGGATGCACAGAAAGCCCTTATGGTATCTTATAATGGGCAAGCCGCTTTTTCTAGCCCGTATGCTGGAATCCCGGTGCTTAGTGCAGACGAGTTTCGGGCGATTGGCGGAACCGACTTTGGTGCTTCCACCAACTGGCTGGATGAAGTGAGGCGCAACGGGACTTCCCAAACACATAGTTTGGCACTAAGTGGAAGACAAGCTAATACCCACTACCGACTTTCTGGTAATTACCGAAATGTGGAGGGCGTTTTGAATAAATCAGGTTTTGAACAGCTCAATGCTAGAGCGAACCTGAGTAGTGAGTTATTTGATGAAGCTCTGAAGGTTCATCTCTCAGCCTCTTATACGGATCGTAATAGCCAGCTGGGTTTTGTCGAGGCTTTCCGTTACGCGGCTTCGGCTAACCCGACAGCACCCATCTTTGCTGTCGACGCACCCTTCCCATATGATACCGAAAGATTTGGAGGCTTCTTTGAAACCAATGGCCTCTTCGATGCTTACAACCCTAGAGCGCTCGTTGATCTTAACGATCGGGACGGCCAACTGCAGGTTTTGACAACGGCTGCCTTGCTGGAATACAAGCTCAAACCTGAGCTATCTTTGAATGTCAGATATGCTTACCAGGATGAATTCTCGAACGAAAGGGCCTATTATTCACCGCAGTCCCTCTTTAGAGGCACTTTTTTCCCTATTGATGAAACAGACGGGCGAGCCGAATTGGATGACCGCCAGGATCAATTCTCCTTATACGAGCTCTTTGCCAACTACCAAAAAACGATTGGTAAAACCAAATGGCAATTCACTCTGGGTACTTCCTATCAAGACGGTGAACATCTAGATAATTATCTACAATTGACTGGTTTCTCAAATCCAGAGTTGATTGGAATAGGGCGAATCAATGACTATCAAAACTGGGAGCAGGAAGCCATCTCCACAGATACGATCAACAATGGTTGGTCCGACAAGCTATCGGCCTTCTATGGCCGGGCCCATGTCAATTTGGATGATAAATTGATGCTGAATGCTTCTTTGAGATATGAGGGCTCTAGCAAGTTGGGAGAAAACCAGAAATGGGGCCTATTTCCTTCCATCGGTGCTGCGGTAGATTTTACGAAGTTGAGAGAAATGCCCAATGTGGATCAGTTTAAATTGAGATTGGGGTATGGCATTACTGGAGGCATTCCAGGGCAAGGAGGTTTATCTAGGAATAGAATTGTACTGGTGGAGCAGGATAATGTTTTGCAGCGTCAAGATACCATCAGACGGGCCAATCCAGACCTAAAATGGGAAGAAAAAAGCGAATTCAACGTAGGGCTTGATTTTCAAATGGGAAAGCTAAGAGGGAGTTTGGATTGGTATAGCCGTAAGGTCAAAGACTGGATTTCTCCCGATCCATTCTTCTTCCGCGGATCCTATCTCAACCAGGATGCCATTCGATCTAGCGGAATAGAACTAGCCTTAGATGCTACCTTATATGATAGTGAAGACTTTACTTATACAAGTGGAATGATCCTTTCCAGCTACCAATCTAAATTTGTAGACCTGGAAAATGATCAACGGTTTGCCACGGGAGTGGGCGGATTGATTCAAGACCCTTCCATGCCGATCGTGGAAGGAGGCGAATTGGGCGATATCAAAGCGGCCGTATTCTTGGTAGCAGCCCCAGATGGATTTCCTGCCTTTGATGATGTAAATCAAGATGGAATGATTCGTACCAATACCGATGATCTGTTGGACCCCGAAGGGGATTTTGTCATTGTAGGAAATGGACTCCCTGACTTTGAACTAGGCTGGTATCATCAACTACAGTACCAAGGCTGGCAATTACAAGCTCTATTTCGAGCTGCCTTTGGGCATAGCCTGGTCAATCGCTACCGGCTTACGCAGGAGCCAGAAACGTTTTTCGATAGGCAGAATTACAATTTCGTGAATACGGAACTGGCCGTGGAGAATCTTCGTGTACGTCGCTTTTCTTCTTTGTATGTGGAAAAAGCGGATTTCCTCAAGTTGGATTTTATTCAGTTGTCCAGAACATTCTCTTTTGGGAGTGGATCCAAAAGAAGAAACTTAAGCATCTCGCTCACTGGGCAGAACCTTTTTGTCATCAGCAATTACACCGGGGTAGATCCCGAGCCAGTCCTGGAAGATGCTGGACCTACCAGTAACGGCAGCGAACAATTTGACGCCAATAATCGCAATCTACTGGCCCCCGGTATTGATCGTCGAAATAGCTACCTACCCGCGAGAACCTTGGTGCTGGGAGTAGGGTTAGTATTTTAGAATCGGCCTTAAGACGGTATTATCTAATTAAGGTAATGTCACCAGAAAGCATCCTGGTCTTGTTATCTTTTGCACTGATATAGCGGAAGACCCAGACCAAGACACCTGAGTTGAGCGCTTTCCCTCGATAGGTGCCGTCCCAGTCGATTGGGTTGCTGAAGTTTACATTTTGAGCGGAATAGACCAAATTACCCCAGCGATCGAAAATATTCAGCTCGCCAGTATACTCATAGTCTGATTTAAAGAAGAATTCTAGTCGGTCATTAATGCCATCGCCGTTTGGACTAAAGGCATTAGGGGCATAATATTGGATACTACAGTCTTTTTCTTCCACAATGTATTCCCTAATTCCCTCACCGCAATCGCTCAACAGTTGGGCGGTATAGACGCCTGGGCGACTCACCTGAAAGGTGCGGCTGGTAACGCCATTTTGCCAGATCGCCGGAACCGGAGCTTCGAGCTTGAGGGGTTCGTTATCACAAAAATCTACGTTGATCACCTCCTTTTCATCGGAGATCTTGATGACTAGCGTCTCATCTGTTAGAAAACAATCTCCAATATCTCCCAGCACTTCATACCTTCCCCCTTCCGTAAATTCCCGCATTCCTCCTTCCCAGCCATCACTCCATTGAATCGGAACATCATAGAAGGAGGCGTCTACCTCCAGTACTTCGTCGCCACAGATAAACAGCGTGTCTGGCACAACATCAAAAGGAGAGACAATGACGTCATCTACATAGGTATAGCCGAAATTGAATTGAGGGTCGATTTTATCACAATCTGTCTGGATGTCTAGAGCCGTTCGGAAATTGCCTAGCAAGACAAACTTTTCGGTGCCATTGGCTCGATAGCAAGCTTGCACCAAGGTCCATTCTCTAGCACGCGTCAAAATGGTGTCCGATTTCAAAACTACTTGCTGTTGTTGGAAGGCTACATCCGAAAAGACTAAGGTTTGGGTATTCGTATAGCAGAGGTAATTCAACTGAAGGTCTAGCTTTTCTCTAGGAACAATGGAGTAGGCCACGTAGATATCTATATCTGAGGGGAGGTCATCGATTAAACGGGCATAGATCCGTTCTTCCGCTGGTGCCAATAAGTTGACTAGGCCAACCCTGCCCTGTCCTGACTTAGGGCGGAGCAGGCAGCAAGAACCGGCGTCAGGAGGGAGAAAAAAAGGATTGGTGGAACAGTCGTGGTACAAATCAGGAGATGCCGTGGGGTCGTTCATGATCTTCCAAGGAGCAGCTTTGTCTGCTTCGCCATATTCTAGGTCGCAATCTATGATCTCTTCAAAGCCAGGGTTGGGGACGAAGTTGACTTGTGCGGAGGCCCAGGCCGAGCTACCCAGTAGGAATAGCAACAGTAAGCATCTTTGCCATATGGTATTTGTATGCATCATATTTCAGACAGGCGACAATTTACTTGCTTGTCAAAGATAAATGTTTATGCTTAATCAGCTAAACCCATATCTTTAGGTTACCTCTACCGCAAGTGTATTGGGATTTTGGGCCACCTACTATGCTAATTGCTAACCTGATAATGGAAACCTAATGCGACTATTCATCCTTGGATTATGGTGCCTGTGTACAGCAGCCTTACTGCAAGCCCAGGATTGTTTGCCAGATCCCGGCCCTGCCTTATTCATGGAAGATTTCGGTAGCGGCCCCAATCCTGGCCCTGCTCTGCCCAGTGGGACAACATCATATATCTATGGAAGTATCAATGCGGGGAACTACGTCGTCTCAAATACCACTGGCCTCGACCCTGGCTTTTGGCATGATGGTCCGGATCGTACCGAGGGCGATACCAATGGCTATATGGTTATCTTTAATCCCTCTTCTTCTCAAGGAGAAGGCATCTTTTACCAAAAGACCTTTTCCGACCTGTGTCCAAATACCGATTATATATTCTCCAGTCATATCGCTAATCTGGCCATTCCTACCGCTTGTATTGGTATTGCCCTGAAACCCAGGGTCCGATTTGACGTGATCGACACCAGGAACGACGCTACGCAATTCAGCGAGGAAACCATCGAAGTCTTTTACCGGAGTTTTTTGACTTGGGAAGAATATGGGATTCGTTTTCGCACTGGCCCCGATCAAACGGAAGCCCGTATTCAAATGGTGAACATTGGCGGTGGTGGTTGTGGTAATGATTTAGCCATCGATGACATTAGTCTTCGCTTATGCAATGTCCAAATAGATCAAGCTTTTGACCTTTGCGATCTCCCTATTGGTAGCCTTACCGTCGGAGAAAACACCTATACGGAGGCTGGTACCTACTTCGATATACTCCCTGTACCCAATTCTTGTAATGACACCCTCATAACCACTACCTTGATGGGGGAGACCAGAGTACTATCTGCCGAGCTATATACCTTTTGTCAGGGGGATACCCTGGAGCTTGACAACCAGATCTATACAAGTAGTGCGAGTATCATTGACACATTGCCCGGTGAATTTGCTGACTGCCCGCGCTTTCAGACCTTGGAGATCGTCGCTCAACCCTTGCAAACTTTCCAACAAACGATTACCCTGTGCAATGGTGATAGTTTACGAGTGGGTAACAGCAGGTACACGAGTGCGGGTACTTACATTGATACCCTTGCCACTCCGGCAGGTTGTGATAGTGTAGTTTTTACCACCATAAATACGGGGGAGATCGCGGTGGACTTGGAGCCAGCGAATGTGGAAGTGGAGTTAGGACAAAGTGTCCAGCTGATGGCTACCATAAGTCGATCCGATTCCTACGCCTTGTCTTGGCAGCCACCAGAGGCTTTTTCTTGCGATGACTGCCTGGACCCTTTGTTCCAGCCCTCCTCCTCCGGAGTCTACCAACTCATCGCCACGGATCTTGCTTCTGGTTGTACCGATAGTAAAAGGGTAGAAGTGAAGGTACAAGCTTGTGACAAAGTATTTGTGCCCACCGCCTTCAGCCCCAATGGGGATGGACTAAACGATCGCCTTGGGCTTTTTGTACAGGATTGCTTTACCCGCCTAATCTCCTGGCGTATTTTCGATCGTTGGGGGGCGCAGGTGTTCGAACTGTCGGATATTCTTTTGAATGAAGATGTCATAGGGTGGGATGGACAGGTCAGAGGTCAGCTCGCTAATCGAGGTGTTTATATTTTTCAGCTCATTTTGGAACAAGGGGATGGTACGCCAATCGAGGTTCGCGGTGATGTGTTGCTGATGAGGTAGGTTGTCAAGACGCTTATGAGTATCATTTGTCTCCTTGGCCTTAATACCTTAATTTAGGAGCCCTTGCCATTGGAGGATGAAGTAGTAGTACTCAATAGTGAACCAGGGGTCCGACGGTGAGGGAAAAAGGACTTAAATTGAAAAGCCAGTTCGGTAAAGCCCAAAGATCTCTCCTGCCATATTGTTAGAATGACTCCCTATTTAGTGCTCTCTCCACTAAAACTCTGTAACGTATCAAATCATGGCGCAAAGCATGTCCCAGAACAGTAGCTCCTACCCTGACTCCCATTCAGATAAGATCATCATGAGTGTGGAGGACTATCCCTTTCCCTCTATATCCACCTTTAAACATTTGATAGAACATTGGAGGAATACTGCGAAGAAACCGGGTAGTATACTAGCTGCTCAGTTAGAGTTATTGGAGCAGCACCTGGTAGAAGTGCCCGAGTTTCTGGCGCCCTTTGAGGATCATACTTTCATCGAAAAGCATCGAGATATACTGGAGCTATTGATCTCCCCTTTTTTCCCAATCCAATCCTGGAATTCTGACATAAAAGCACTTGGCAGGTTGTTTTCGGATCGATTATTTTATACCTCGTCAAGGTTTGAGAAGGTGATTGGCGATAAGGACAAATTTGTGCTGCGGGAAGAAAATCAAGATAAGAAGAACCTCACTTTATTTTGGAGACTCCTGTATTCCTACAAGATTATCTTGGGGAAGTTTTATAAGCTACCGCTAGTTATTGATCAGCCCATGATCTACACGATTCCCCATCTACGTACAGGCTTGGATCAATACTACAAGTTAACCAGCGCGGCACCCTTTAGTCAAATCAATTGTATTGGGACTCCGCCTGAGCTGAATAAAAAGACCTTCCATTACCTGGTCGATAACTTCCACAATATGGATTTGTGGATGAAACATCTCCCACCGGAAAAGTTTGTCTTTAGTGGATTTAGCGTACACAACTTCGTGGATGTTACCGTAGAAGAATCCACGGCGAGATTGGAGCATATACTGTCAAGTAATCAGGGCAGTATTTCTGATGAGAGCTTTGACGATCTGCATCAACAATTGAAAATTTTATTCCGATTGCCGGATATCCGCCTGGGATTGGCCTCCTTGCAGGGAGATGGACATTTAAACTTACATTCTCAAAAGAAGAGTTGGAACAGTCTGAAAATTAAGGACGATACAGGCATTGCCCAAGATGATATTCAGCGTTCTATTTATGGGAAAATGATTAACGGATCTCAGAATATCATTATTGAGGATCTAAAGGAATGGGAGGGAAAAACCAAGGTGGAAGCTAAGCTATTGGATCTAGGCGTAAGGAATATCACGCTGGTTCCCCTATTTTATCAGGAAAAACAAGTAGGCCTACTGGAAATCACTTCTCCTAATCCAGGTGATATCAATACTTTGACCTCCTACAAGCTCAAGAAAATCGTTAAGTTCTTTGCTAGGGCCGTGCATGAAAATCGCGAACGATTTGAAAGCAAAGTACAACGAGTCATTAAAGATGATTATACGGCTATCCACCCTACGGTAGAATGGCGTTTTCGAGAGGCGGCCGTGCAGAAGTTGGAGCTACAGCAGGAAGGACAAGCAGAACCTGCGCCCATTCTATTTGAGGAGGTTTATCCATTGTATGCCGCAGCAGACATTCGTGGTTCTTCTAATTTGCGGAATAAGTCCATCCAGGATGATCTAGTGGATCATCTGGATCAAGCCAGTAAGCTATTACGGCAAATAGACCAGACTCTACCTTTGGCGATCAACTCAGAATTAGCCTTCGTTCTGGACAAGAAGATTCAGCAGATTCAAAAAGGAATGAGCCCTGGAGATGAATCCTCTACTATTGAATTCATCCTCAATGAGGTTAATCCGCTCTTTCGCCATTTAGAACAGTCCTATCCTTCCTTGAAATCCCTTTTGGAGCCTTTCATGAAACAGACTCAATCTGGAAAGGAATTGCTGTACAATAAAAGGAAGGCCTATGAATCAAGTTTGAAAACGATCAATGAAGTCATCTCTGGCCATCTGACGAGGGAGCAAGAGCAGTTGCAAAAAGTCTTCCCGCATTACTTTGAAAAATACCAAACGGATGGGGTAGAGTACAATATGTACATCGGCCCAGCCTTAGTAAAAGATCAGGTATACGACCCGATCTATCTTCGGAATTTGCGCTTGCAGCAGCTGATTTCATGCTGTCAGATTGCCAGGAAATTGGATGATCTTAAATCGAGAATGGAAGTTCCGCTGCTGGTGACACAACTGATTCTTGTGCACAGTTCTCCGGTCAATATCCGTTTCCGCATGGAAGAAAAACAGTTTGATGTGGATGGTGCTTATAATGTGCGCTATGAAATTATGAAGAAGCGGATTGATAAAGCGGTGATCGAAGGGACAAAGGAAAGAATCACCCAGCCTGGGCATATTGCCGTCATCTATACCATGGAAAAAGAGCGGGTAGAGTATGCTCGATATATTGAATACCTCGAAGCCCTTGGATATCTCAAGGGTGCTCCAGAATATCTTCAATTGGGACAGCTGCAGGGGGTGCAAGGGCTAAAAGCTATACGTTTTAAGGTGGCCCTGGAAGGGGAAAAAGAATCAGGCAAAAAGGGGGTTGACCCGGATACACTGGAGATCGTCAAGAAAATGGAGAACTGATTTATCAAACTCAGCTTTAGGAATCGAAAGGAAACAAAAGGAAGTTGCTACCTTAGGGTTTAACCCTTTTCAACTCCTTTTGTCTCCTTTCTCTATCTCTGCTGTAAACGATTGGTCGACGCCCCGATCATCTAGCTCTTACTCATCCTTCAAGGTATGCGCTGGATTTAGATTTGCCGTACGAAGGGTGAAATAAGATACGGTCATAGTAGCAATCGCCAATAGCACTAAAGCCGGGATAAAGAATATCCACCAGGACAAGCTAATTCGGCTCGCAAAATTTTCTAACCAGTTATTCATGACCAGCCAATTCAGTGGGATGGCGAGCAGTATGGCTAAGCCTACCCATTTCAGAAAGTCGAAAGTAAGCAGTACCCAAAGATTTTGCATAGAGGCACCTAACACCTTTCGCACACTCACCTCTTTGGTCCTTAGCTTAGTTACATAGGACGCCAATCCGAATAAGCCTAAACAAGCGACTAAGATGGCCAATCCTGCGAACAAGGCAAATATGGACCCGAAGTTGGACTCCGCTTTGTACTGTTCTCCGTAATAATCATCGAGGAAAAAGTATTCGAAGGGTTTGTTATCAAAGGCAGCCATCCAGTGCGAACGAATTTTTTCAATGGATTGATGAATATTCGGACTGTTCAATTTTATCGAATAGAAACCCGAAGGATTTGGGAAGTATCGGAAGATTAGCGCATCATAAGCCTGCTTCGGTGATTCCTGCCGGTAGTTCTTTACCACCCCTACGACAGTCATGGTATCTCCCCAGAAGTTGATCTGCTCATTGATTAGCTCCTCGGGGTCATTAAAACCGATCTGTTTGGCAGCGACTTCATTAAACAGGACACTATTCTCCTCTTGCCCAAAGCCTTGATCAAACTTCCTCCCCGCCACCATTTCCAAACCGTAGAAGTCAACAAAAATATCGTCTCCTCCGAGTACCCGGTATTGATTGCTTTCTGCTTCTGTTTGTCTGAGCAGACGAATACCTCCGGCATTCCAGGGAGGAGTACGACCTGGGACGGCAGTGGAATTGGTTAGCTCTTCTACAAAGGATTCACTGCTCAATTTGTCCTTAAAAATATCGTCTCTGCTTACTAAAACGGAATCGCTAGAAAAAGATGGCGTGTTCACCACCAGAGTTTGATTGATATTAACCCCTAAGTCCTGTGACTGTAGATAGTTCAACTGCTGGTAGACTACATAAGTACCAGTAATCAAGAAGATAGAAGCCAAGAACTGGAAAGTGACCAAGCCCTTGCGGAGAAGGTTACCTTTGGCGCTTTGAGAAAATTGCCCTTTCAAAACCGTTACGGGCCGGAAGTTTGATAGGATGACAGCGGGGTAAAATCCTGATAAGAGTGTACCCCCGATGAATATGCCAATCAGTCCCAGCCAGAAGAAGGAAGAATCAGGCCAAGAGTAGGCTGTCTCCCGCCCTAGAAATTCATTAAAAGAGGGGAAGGCGAGTAGGATGAATAAGCCGGCTAAAGTAAAGGCAATGAGATTCATCAGAGAAGACTCGACAAGAAATTGCCGCATCAATTGATTTTTGTAGCTGCCTAGTACTTTGCGAATTCCTACCTCTCTGGCACGTTTGAGCGAATGGGCAGTCGTTAGGTTGATATAGTTGACCCAAGCAATTAATAGCACAAATAGACCGATGATTAATAGGAAGTAGGTGGCTCTTTGATCTCCGGTGGGCTTAATTTCTCCGCGATAGTCTGAGGTTAAGTGGATTTTGCTCAGCGGCTGCAAGGTGAATTCCATACCTGCATCGTACTGTCTAAGTTCCTCTCCAGCTCTTTTCTCTATGAATGCAGGGAATTTGGCTTGTAGGGCTTCCGGATCGGTGCCGGGATGCAACTGCACATAATTCAAGAAACCGTCCCATTGCCAAGCTGTCCTCGATTCTTCACTGGTAAAATTCACAAAACTTTCGAAAGAGTAAAGCAGGTCCAGCTTCATATGGGAACGTTCGGGCAGGTCTTGGAAAATACCTGTCACCTCAAAATCTGTCTCATCATTCATTTTAATCACCTTACCAACTGGGTCTTCCGCTCCAAAAATCTTCTGAGCCATCGACTCGGATAGCACCACCTTAAAAGGTTCTTTCAATACCAAGGTGTCTATTCCTCGGAGGAGGGGTACAGAGAAAACATCAAAGAAGCTTTGTCCTGCATAGTAAGCATAGTCTAGCTTGAAGTAGTTTTTTTGGTAGCTGATTTGCGCATTGCTCTTGGTCATATTCACAAAATCTACGACCTCCGGAAAATCTTCTTTCATCGCTAGGCCAGCACCGGCGCATCCAGCAGCCCATTGGGTGGTCAACTCGCCTTTATTGTATCGGTTGAGCTGTACTCGGTATATATCATCTTTGTTTTCAAAAAATGTATCGTAGCTCGTCTCGAAGTAAACGTATTGCAGGATCAGGAATCCTGCTGCGATACCTATGGCTAAGCCAGAAATGGTTAGAAAAGAATAGAAACTATGCCTAGTGAGGTTACGCCAAATGATAGTGAGGAAGTTAGTCAGCATGTGGATGGATTAAAGTTGGGCAAAAGTCTTAGAACGTGTTTAAGAATTACAATAAGGTCCATTTGGGGCAAATGTCCTCCTGTGCTTCGTTATTTTTTTCGCCGGATTGCCCGCACCTGCCTGGCTGCGCCAGCGAGACAGGTCCGACTGTAAAAAATGCCTCACACAGAACGAAATTTGTCTCCAACTGCCTCCTAAAGCAATTCTTAAACACGTTCTTACACTTCGGAAAGACTTTAAATCCGCGTGAAAGTTGCACCCCTAGAGTGATGGGGATGATAAAGATGGCGTGTCGGTATGCCTTGCTTGTCAAATAGATAGGAGCGCCAACTCCCACAGGTCGCGCACTGGAAAAGACATCAATTATTCAATTTCACAATCTAAAGGACAGAACCCCCTAATTGTCGGAAAAGGAAAACTATATTTGTTTTGCTCGAACATAGAACTCGGCAATAAATAGCAAAACAAAATGAAAAACAACCTCCTCTTTGGTCTGCTGTTGATCAGCTTGGTGTATGGCTGTCAACAAAATGCGGACAAACAGTCCATTCTTAGTAGTAAAGATGTAGAACGAATCGTGCTCGTAGGCGGCTCCTTGATCTCTGGCATGGAGGATCATGCTTTCTTTGAAACAGCACTGACTACCTACTTCTCGGATCAGCCCCTTAGCTTTCGAAATATTGGCTGGCCAGCGGATGACGTGTACGGATTGGCTCGTTCGCAATTTGGCTCGGCCCAAAATACGAGATCCTGGCAACCCCCTTCTGCGGAAAAGGGCTTTGGTTCTAAAGTGCTGATGCAGCATATTGAAGAAGCGGCTCCTACTACGCTGGTGATTGGATATGGGGGAGAGGCTGCCTTCGCAGAAAATGAGGAAGACTTTGACCTCTTTACGAGTGGCTACACTCGCCTGCTAGACTTCGTTGCCGAACAAAAGACGAAGGTGATTCTCTTGACACCGCCCAGGCATGAAGTGGCATTTTCCGCCACAGAAGAATGCCAAAAGCGAAATGATTGGCTAGGGAAGGCTAGTAGTTTTATTAAACAACAAGCCGCTGATCGAGGATATACCGTGATCGATCTGTATGAGGAACTCATTCAAGATCCCAGTAAACAGGTGTATACGGTCAATGGGATGCAATTGCATAAACAGGGGTATGAGAAATTGAGTGACATTCTACTACAGAATCTAGCGATAGAACAAGTAGACAGGTTTTCGATCACCATAGACTCGCAGGCAGCTGTCCTCCAGGCACAAAACTGCCAAATCACGGAGTGGGTAGCCACAGTTCGAGGAGTAAGCTTCAATCTAACACCGGATCAATTCCAGTACGGAGGGCAGATTATCTCCAAAGAACCTGTAGCGATATATATCAATGGGCAATTGGCCGCCAACAGTCAGGACACCATATCCTTGATCAATTTGATTGCGGATTCCTTGCAGCATGCTAGGTTAGTGAATACCATAAAAGAAAAAAACAGGCTCCATCGATACCGACTTAGACCCTTAAATGAGGCCTATATCTATTTGTTTAGACGGCACGAAATGGGGCATTTGGCTTATGAAATGGATGATCTAAATCGGCTAGTGGAGGAAAAGGAGAGAGAAATTAGCCGCTTGTTTGTTGAGCGTACTTATGATGTTGAAATAGAATTAATCCAACCCTGGAAATCCCCCAAAGATTACCCGGAAGACGAAGTGCCGACTTTTGTGCCCGATCCAGATATCCAGGCGGAGTTAGCCGCCTTTCATATCGCTGAGGGCTATGAAATCAGCCTTTTCGCTGCTGACCCCATGATTGCCAATCCGATTAGTATCAATTGGGATACGAAAGGACGGGCATGGGTGGCCACCAGTAGCACCTACCCACATATCGTACCTGGCCGCGAGCCCAACGACAAAATCATCATCTTGGAAGATACCGATCAGGATGGTGTGGCAGATAAGCATACCGTTTTCGCTGAGAACTTATTGATCCCGCATTCGGTTATGCCGGTTCCGGGAGGAGCTTATGTTACGGCTACTACGCAGCTGCTATTTTTGGCGGATACGGATGGAGATGATGTAGCGGACGAGCGCCGAGTGGTTTATGATGGCTTTGGCAATGCGGATGTACATCACATGATCCATGGCCTACGCTGGGCGCCGTGGGGTGATCTGTATTTTACCCAATCCATTTACATCAACTCCTTCGTGGACACCCCTTATGGGCCAAGAGTGCTGAATGGCTCCGGCACCTGGACTTTTCGGCCTGAAAGCGAGCGTCTGAATGTCTTTACCCGAGGCTTGATCAACCCCTGGGGCCAAGCCTTTGATCAATGGGGCCAAGCTTTTGCAACGGATGGCGCAGGCTCTTCGGGGATCAATTACATCTTCCCAGAGTCCGCGCATGCCACGGCTGTCGGCGCGCCACGGGTGTTGCCCGGCCTCAATCGCAATACGCCCAAAAATACGGGAGCTGAAGTCATCTACAGTCGCCATTTTCCAGCGGATTGGCAAGGAAGTATCATTACCAATGACTTTAGAGCCAATCGAACCGTGCGCTATCAGCTGAAGACGGACGAAAGTGGGTATACCTCAGAAGAGGTGCAGACAGTGCTGCGATCAGACCATCGATCCTATCGCCCAATCGACACCAAGATTGGGCCAGATGGCGCCTTATACATTGTCGACTGGTATAATCCCATTATTGATCATGGAGAGGTGGATTTCCATCATCCAATTCGCGATAAGAAGCATGGCCGGGTGTGGAGGTTGACCAAAAAAGGCAGCCCGCTTTTACCCACCACCAACATGCAGGAACTTGCCCCAGCGGCCCTCCTCAACTACCTGAAATCACCGGAACAATTTACCAGATTGCAGGCTAACCGAGCCTTCGTGGAACGGAAGAGAAGCCCTGACCTGGTAATGGATTGGATAAAGAGACTTCCGGCTAGTCCAACTGCTGCCCGCCATCGCCTAGAAGGACTCTGGTTGTTGGCCGCCTTGAATCACTATGACGAGCCCTTGTTGCGGGCATCCTTGCAAGCTAGCAATCCAAGCGAAAGAGCTGCTGCTGTTCGTTTGCTGGGGCATTATCAGCGGCAAGCGGACTATTTGCCGATGTTGACAAAGCTAATTGAGGATGACCATCCCCAGGTGCGCCTAGAGGCACTCCATGCCTTACGACAAATGGGAGGGAATTCCGCTCCGGCATTGGCCATGCGGGTACTAAATAAGCCGATGGATGAGAATCTTGAATTTGCTTTACAATTGACGATTAATACTTTGAAGGAAGCCTGGCTCCCTGCTATGGCACAAGCTCAGCAATTGTTTGATGGAGATAAGGATCAACAGTTGTATGCACTTACGGCGATTGAAGATCCACGTGTAGTATCACCCATCCTGGAGCTATTGGAGCAGCCGAACTTAGATAGTAATTTGACGAAGAAGGCCTGGCTACTGCTGGCCAAGATTGGCGATGCGGATGCCCGAGCTAAAGTGTTACAAAAAGCAGCAACAGAAACCAATGTTCGATTGCTTAGGGCATTGGCCAATGCACCGGCGGCCAATGACGCAGTACCGGATAATTTGGGCATCTTGGAGTCGCTCTTGAGGAATGAAAATCAGAGAACTAGATTGGCGGGTCTGCAACTGGCGAGAAGATGGAAGGCTAATCAATATGCTGATCTCGTTTCAAATACGGTTCAGAAAGCAGAAGAGGTGGACGAAAAGGTGGCCGCTTGCCGTGCTTTGATCGCCATGGAACAACTTCCTCAAGTTCAAGAATGGGCGCAGTCGGCCACTGCTCCTGAGGTGCGAACAGCGGCTAGTGCCGTCTGGGTAGAGGAGGATACTGAAGGGGCTGTAGACAATGCCGTACGTTGGTTACAGGAGTTGAAAGAACCGGATTTGGCGGAGTTACTATTTGTGACTTTTCGCAGGCAGGATGATGGTCCTGAAATTTTACAGAAAGCTTTGTCTGGCAAAACGATTCCAGAGGCCAATGCGAGTGCAGGATTGAAAGTGGTACAAACTTCTGGACTCAATCTATTCGATTTAGAAGAAACGGTTCGGGAAGCAGGCGGGATCAAAGCCATTGGCTTAGAATTGTCGAAGGCCGATAAGGAGCAGCTGATTGCCGAGGCTCTTGAAGTGGAGAACCCATATCGGGGCCGGGCGATTTATCGACAACAGGAACTACTTTGTGCCAGCTGTCACAAGATCAATGGCAGCGGTGGCTTGATTGGACCGGATTTGAGTACGGTCGGATCTTACATGACGCCCAATTCTATCTTGGAATCCATTTTGAACCCGAATGCTGATATCAAGCAAGGCTATGAGACGGTGCAATTGACTCGAACCAATGGCGAAATCGTCAGCGGCCTATTGCATCGTAAGACCAATAATTCCACCTTAATCCGACAAACCAATAACGAGATCATCGAAATTCCAGCAGAAGAAATAGCGAAGCTAGATGTCAGCTCCGTCTCACTCATGCCTCCTGGCTTGACACAGGGGTTGCATAGAGATGAATTGAAGGATTTGATTGCCTATTTGATCAATCTCGGCGTAGATCGTTGAAAGAGGGGAAGGTAGAGGATGGGATTATTTAAACCAATACTGCAGATTGTGAAGCCAAGAAAAATACTTACTCGATAGGGAGTGAAGATCGGGGAAATGTTTGTCCACTAAATGGATAGCCGTCGAAACACTAGCCTCGGTGAATTCGAATTGATTGATGGCGCCAACGTATAGGGTGCGGTTTTCGCCTTGCGCCGCGAGGAGCGCTTCATATCCATTAAAACTGGAGAAATGGGGGAAGTAATTGTTCCAGATTCGAGTTTTATGGATTTCTTCTAATTCAATTCCTAGTAGCGCCAAATCCCGTTCTACAATGGCTTCCACGGAATAGGCGTCGCTATTTTTTTCAATACTCAGATAGCAGACGACCAGGGGTACATTTTCATAGGGTGCAGCAATCATTCGGATTCTAGATTGCTGCCGTAAATTCGGTTCCACCAATAACTTCGCGTCAATCGGCTTGCTCAAACGACACAGTACATTTGCGTAGGGTGCAAATTGTAGATCATCGAAGAAGGTTCTTTCTGCAGGGCTAGGGTCGGCTAGAATAGAAACCAATTGTGGGTTGGACAGGATAACGAAATCGAAATACGCTTTCCCCGAACGAGACTCGATCTCTACTCCCTCCGAATCGCGCCGGATAGCCGTCACGGCATCATTTAGTTGGATGTCCAGATCGTAATGCGCTGCTAATTCTGCAGCTAGCTGACCATAGCCATGACTGAAGGTTTTTACAAATTGCGACTTCCCTTTGAGTATCGTCATAAAGAGCCCGATAAGACCCAAAACATCCACTTCTCCCATCACATACCAAGTCGGTAAGTCTTCTGGTGTTTTGTAACCCCAGGCGGCCACAGGTAAGTCAAACCAGGGGAGGATGTCGCTCAATCCTCTTTCGTGGCAATATTGGGCAAAGGGCATCCGATAGAGGTAAGGTATTTTTGCTCTATAACCGGTTTTAGTAACGTAGTTCTTATGAAAAGATCGTACTTGAAAGAGATAGGTGAGGAATTGATGTATCAGATCTAACTTTCTTCCGCCCCGCCAGTAATATTCTCGGAGACTGCTTATTAGACCGTTTTTATCAATGATTTTGTAAGGATTAGGAATACTCATGGGCGCATCAACTTCCTTGGCGAGACTTAGCACCTTTTGGAAGCTTAGAGCCACTACCGTTGCTCCCATGTCTATTGGATAAACCTGATCGCCGTGTAGCAAATCGTGGGTCAAACACTTTCCACCGACTTGGGCTTCGCGTTCAAATAGTTGGACACGATAGCCCTTTTCCTGCAAACGGATAGCAGCCGCTATCCCACTCAGGCCAGCGCCAATAACTCCTACAGATTGCTTTCGGTGTAGACTATACGCCATGAAATCTTGTCGTTTCCTATAGTAATCGTAGCCAGCTTAAGACAGCATGAATTAGATAATTCAGCGCCGAAAATAAACTCTTAGGCCGGTTCCGGAAATGAAGTTTATTAATGATTCTTCTATTGTGCTCATAAATCGAACTAATATCCCAGTGTGATACCAAACCGCCAGAATACCATATCTTTTGATGTCCTTGCAAGCTCTCTAACTGCTGCGGTAAACCCCGACGAACGGCCGAACTGGAAAATCGCAAATTATAACGGAAAAACTCAAAGAAGTGGAGTTGCTTAATGGGCAAACCACATTCTTCAATTAATTGATCCTCGATTTTGTCCTGGAGCTCCTCTTTCGTAATGTCTTTCGTCTTGTACCCCACTGCCCAGTACAGATAATCTCCAGAATTTGTCTGGCCCCCAGTGCGAATCACCAAGGCTTTATTTTTCTGCTTTGTACGGATGTATTCATCCAAGTAGGCGCGGTCGGCAAAAGGCGGCACGATAGCTGAGGTAAATAGATAGGAGAAAATATAAGATTCATCAATAGATTCCTCGTTGAAGAGATAGCGATGCGGAAATTGAATTCGGTCCAACGGACAAGCGATGATCACTTCATCAAACACCAATCTATTGTCCTCCTCATCGATTAATTCAATCTTGCCCAGACTAGGTCGGACAGACTTAATGTTCCTTTCAGTGCATTGGAACTGCTCAATAATTGCTGTGAAGAGCGTCTCGTATCCTTCCGAAATGGTAGCCACTCCCAATTTATACTTAGAAAGTAGGGGTGTGAGGAAAAGCCGTGGTCTAAACCAACGCATGGCGTGATAGGCGGTGACTTCATCAAGAAAGCCATACCCCTGGGCGATTCCTCCAGGCCCCATCGCAAATGATTCAGCCAGTGTAGATAGACCTCGACGCTTCAGAAAGGCCTCCATCGAACTACTATAGGCTTTCCTCCAACGGGTGCGATGAAGCAATAACCAACCCACAAAGAAAAAGAGATAGTACAGGATATTTAGATAAATTTCAACGACCTGACTGGTGCTTTTCTTGATCGGACGCAAGCGGCGATCTACAATGTCGGCGGGCGTATCAATGTAATTTACAGTTAGACCCATTTTACGAACTAAGGGTATAACCGTACTCTGATAGCCAAAGTGCAATAAGCAGGCCGCCACATCGAATGCGATGCCATCTACCTGCATAGTTCTTAATTGGGCATCCGAAAATTTTCCGAAAATCGTAACATTATGAAATCCTCTTTTCTTAAGTTCCAGTGCCGCGGTGAGACCGGCAGGGCCAGCGCCAATAATGGCTATTCGACGATCCATCGGAAAAGAATTTGAGGCTTGAGGTCTAAATTTGCTTTAAATGTAAAAAAGATTTCCTGAATAAGTTTCCGATTTCCGAACTTTGGCTGGCCAAGGATTTCTACAGCGAGCTACTGATATGCAAGACTCAAACAATCTTCAGTTACCTAAAATCAGCGTGGTGCTGGGAAGTGGCGGGCTTAGGCCAATTGCCTCTATTGCCTTATTTGATTTTCTCTTGCAGGAGAATATCTCCATTGATCTCTTGTTGGGATGCAGTGGAGGTAGCATCTTTGCTTCTATGTACAACATGGGCTATCAGCCTGATGAAATGAAAGCCATCACCAAAGACTTTTTGGAAGCAGAAGGTTTTTCAAATTTTGATTATCGAGCGCTCTTGAGTATTGCCAAAATGCCAGGAGGGAGATTTGATCTATCTCGAGGCTTGCTGAAGAATGATATGGCTTTGGAAACCTGCCAGGCTGTCTTCAAGGATAGGCGAATTGAAGATTTGCCCATTGAGATGAAGCTGCAGACTACCGATATCCAAACCGGTGAGGGTTTCTTGTTGGAAAAGGGATCATTAGCCGAGGGCGTTTATGCCTCTGCGGCGATGTATCCCTTGTTGGCGCCGATTTACATGGAGGACAGATGGTTGGTAGACGGTGCATTCTCCGAACCTTTGCCCATCACGGAGGCGATTGTGAGCAAAACGGATATCATCATTGCCATGATCTTTAACGAACAGATCATGCCTAATCCCAGAAGCTTCCTGGATGGCTTTTACAACATCAATCGGATCTACACCGAAGCCCTTACCAAAAGTCAATTGGCTATGGCGGTGAACTTGCATCACTATGAGATCATTATCATCAGTCCGGAGTTCACTAAGCCATTTTCTTATGCGGACCCTTCTAATATTGATGAGTTAATTGACATTGGTAAGGAGGCCGTTTTGGAGCAGAAAGAGGAGATATTGGCGGCTATTCAGAGCTATAGCAACAATGCTCCACCAATTTGAGACAATGCTCCACCGGCCGTATTCTCCTGGTGGTTAGTTTTGTATAAAACAAGACACCACCCATGGAAATCCGCAGAACTAAACTCAACCAGATCGTTACCTTGAACCTCAAAGGGAGACTAGATATCCACAACTATATTCAGTTCCAACAGCATGTCAATGAGTTAGTTGCCAATCAGGAAAACCAAATCCTGGTCGATTTCTCGGGCTTGGAAAATATATCTACGGCGGGTCTTCGTAGCCTGCTATCTGCTGTGAATCATGTGAATAGTCGGAAAGGTACCTTGGTGTTGTGTTCTATGGAGAGAAAGGTCAAGCAATCTTTTGACAGAGTGGGTTTTACTCGTTTGTTTCGAATTTATGCGGGAAAAGAAGAGGCACTAACTCAGGCTTTCCGAAGAGCGTAAATCTCACCGCTGCCCATCTAATCCAATTAGGCAGAAGTTTTCTTCATCATCACCATAATCAATAGTTTCACAAAAAAACAGCCGAGGGCTTGGCCTTCTTGCATATAGCCGACGCATGTAGATCCTTTAGAATGTATCGACTCCCAGGATTATAGATACTCTTTGTGGGGTAGAAACCTGGTTTTATTTTGAACAGATAAATTGGAGGGGTGAGTGGTAAATATTTGATTTTGAATCATTTGTATTGTGCATTGTCTTTCCTGATTCTATTTTTTCGTGTATAAGTATGTGAATAAGTCCCAGCCTCTGACAGCGTTTCCTTCTATCTTGCCCAGAGGATAATCAAAACACAAACATAGATGACTAGCAACAGAGTTATTACAGCAGGGGTCTTCTTCACCAAAACTATAAAAGGGAGATTAAGAAAACGTTCGATGCCTTGGAACAATCTAGTGGATTGTCCCACCAATGTAAGTTGGAACATCCTGTAAACACTCAAAACACTTTCCCATCTTTAGTTTACCTTTATGATTGGTTTTCTGCTACCCCAGCCGATAAACGCCCTAGGTAAAATGTGGAAGCTGCTAGTCACTATTGGTCTCGTATTTCTTTGCTGCTTTGGAGCTAAGACTCAGAAAGCAAGCTTTACTTACTATAATAGCTCCGATGGCCTATCGGGGAACTTCACTGCCAATCTTACTCAGGATAATAAAGGGTTTCTTTGGCTGCTCAATGACTATAAGTTACACCGTTTTGATGGTAGAAATTTTGTGCGTTATCCGTTGTCTGAAAATCAGTTTTCGTTCAGTGGGAAACGTTTTCTTGGACTAAGTTCCTACCAAGATTCCTTGCTTGCCATCTCGAGTGAAAGCGAGTTTTATATAGTTAACCCGGAACATGATGAATGGACAGCCTATCCGTATCCAGAGGAGGTAGCAGCAAATTTGGAGAGGTTTCATTTCCTAGAAGTTATCGGGGACAACTGTCTATTTATACACTATAGAAACAATAGTAAGCTTGTGGACGTTTGGCGCTTTGCCAACGGTCAATTCACCCTTACCAAATTTCGTGATATCGAAAGCCCTTCTGTAGGCATAACCATGGCATTTGATGAGAAGGGTACTCCCTACGTAGGTACCCATGACAAAATCTTCGAGATTAAAGAAGGACAGGGGAAGAAAAGGAAAGTCGTTCAGTTGAAGGATTGTCCAGGCTGTAACGTTAGAACTTTGCTGTTCCAGCCAAAGAACGCGTATGTAGTGGTTGGAACCCCGAAAGGGAATAGAATTTATTTGTTGGATCTGAAGGCAGGGACACTGGAGTCTCATCCGATTAATCGCTTTTTAGCGAAGGAGGAAGAATTATGGGTAACGGGTGTCAAAGAAGATGGGACAGGCAATTTTTGGGCTATTGGTGTACGTAAGAATTTGTCCTATTATGATGTAACCCAAGATACCCTCTATGTCTTTCAGTCAGATATTGAAGAACTTATTCCCGAACTTGATAGAATCGTATATGTGGAAACAGATAATACGGGTAATTCTTGGATTCTTACCTCGCTGGGTTTGATTAAAGCAACACTGCAGACCGTAGCTTTTGATCATTATTTTTCCAGCCGTAGAGTGGTTTGCAATGGTTTTTGCAGCTTCCGGGGACTGACAGAAGATGAAGAAGGGCACATTTATGCTAGTTTCTATCGCGGTATCGCAAAATTGGATCCAGATACAAAAGAAGAACTGGCCCTCTTTACCGATGATTCCTACCCATTTCCTTGGGGTTTAGATTACGCTGGAGAAAAAGTATGGTTAAACAATGGACAGCTGCTGCATACAGAAACAGGCGTTCAAGAAGCAGTTGCTGGTTCCACTTCAGATGTAGCGGAAGCTGGGATATTTAGTAGGGATAAAGAAGGAACACTCTGGTGGGTGCATCTGAATGAGTTGTTTTACCTGGATACCCTCCAAGATACGCTGCTTTGGGTAAAAGAATTGGAGTTGCCTCATAAGATAGTTTATCTCACTGAAGCGATGTACGCTGGGCCAAATAGTGAATATGTATGGATCGGTCATAAAGCCAGCTTATTACGGTATAATCCTCGGACCAAGGAACAGCGTTGGTTTGATGCTACGGATTGGAAGCTTCCGGTTTCTCGTATTCTAGCCATAGAGGAAGATGCGGAAGGAGCCGTCTGGCTGGCTACAGATCTTGGATTACTCCATTTTAATCCCCTCACCCAACAAACCCATCACTTTACAGAAAAGGATGGCCTGCCCAATAACTTTGTATCAGGCCTATTGATGGAAGGGGATTCGTGTATCTGGTTGAGTACCAACAATGGTCTTTCGCGTTTTCATATTGCAAAACAGTCCTTTATCAACTTCTTTGAAGAGGATGGTCTTACCCATAATGAATTCAATAGGCTGTCCTTTTTCAAGGCAAAGAATGGGCGCATGTTCTTTGGTGGATTACGAGGCATCAATGCCTTTTTTCCACAAGAAATAATGGAGGAATATCGCAGTCGAAATGAGGAGGCTCAAATGGTGCTGTCGTCTCTAGAGTTTGTAGATGTACAGAACGACACTACCGTGAAATATTATGGTTTTGACAGAGATCCGAAAGTAGAACTGAATTATTGGAAGCGTTCTTTCACCTTTGAGTATGCGCTGACGGATTATCGGAGCCCAGAAGAGGTGTATTATAGTTATCAAATGGAAGGTTATGAGGATAGCTGGTCCACCCCCTCACAATTCAATTTTACCCGCTTCAGTAGTCTGCCTGCTGGGGACTACACCTTCCGGGTAAAAGCTCGCGACAGCGACGGACAATGGCACCGCAATCAGCTCGCGGTTATGGTAACTGTCTTGCCGCCTTGGTGGGAAACGGGTTGGGCCTATCTCGTTTATGCAATATTGGTACTACTAGCTGCCTACGGGATCTATCAATACCTCAAGAAGCGATTACTGTTACAAAATGAACTAAACCTCAAAGCGGAAGAAGCAAAGCGCTTTAAGGAACTTGATGCCTTCAAGAGTCGACTTTACACCAACCTAACCCATGAATTCCGGACACCATTGACTATCATTTTGGGCATGGTCCAGCAAATTCGTAACCAGCCGACGAAGTATTTGGATAACGGGACTCGATTGATCGAAAACAATGGTAAAAATCTACTTCGCCTAGTGAACCAGCTGCTGGACTTATCCAAGTTGGAAGATCAGTCCTTCCAATTGGAACTCAAACAGGGCGATATCGTGCCTTTTTTGAGCTATGTAACGGAGTCTTTCCAGACTTACGCCAACAGCAAGAATTTATCGCTCCGCTTTTTCTCCAATCAGGAGTCTTTGATGATGGATTATGATCCAGTGCAAATACAGCAAGTACTGACCAATTTGATTTCCAATGCGCTCAAATTCACCCCTCCCGATGGAGATGTGCAGGTTAAATTGATGGTACGAGGGCAATGGCTACAGATTGGGGTGGAAGATACCGGAATTGGGATTTCAGCAAAGGACTTACCCCATGTGTTTGATCGCTTTTATCAAGTGGATAATTCGACTACTCGGGTAGGGGAGGGCACTGGCATTGGATTGGCGCATACCAGGGAACTAGTCAGGTTGATGGGGGGAGAGATAAGGGTGGAAAGTGAAGAGGGGAAAGGCACTCGATTTCTGGTCAGCTTACCCATACATACGAAGGCTGAAATTATCGAGGGGCCCGCTGCACCGGTGCAAGATCCCATCCTTACTACAACATCTGAAGAGGTGCCAGTGCTTGGCACACAACAGCAGGATTTGCCACAGGTCCTGATCATTGAAGATAATCGGGACGTGGTTATCTACTTGAAAAGCTGTTTGGCTGAGCAGTATCAGGTACAAGTGGCATACAATGGGAAGATTGGGGTTGAAAAGGCTTTGCAGCAAGTTCCTGACCTGATTATTAGCGATGTGATGATGCCGGAGAAAGACGGCTATGAAGTTTGTGATACATTGAAGAATGATGAACGTACCAGCCACATTCCCATTATTTTACTCACTGCTAAAGCCGATCATCCCTCAAAACTCGCCGGCTTAAAGCGAGGAGCTGACGTCTACTTGATCAAACCATTCGACAAGGAAGAGCTACTCGTTCGACTGGAAATGCTGATGGAACGACAGCAGCGAATGATGGCCCATTTCTCGAACAAGTTTTTAGGTCAACCCAAGGCAAAAGAGTTAGGAGTAGATGGAGTACAAATTGAAAATGCATTTTTACAAAAGGTCAAAGAAGTAGTTGCTAAGCACTATCAGGATGAGGATTTTGCGTTACCCCAACTGTGTCAAAAAATTGGCATGAGCCGCTCACAACTATTCCGAAAAATGCGCGCGCTAATTGGCATTTCTCCCTCGGCTTTTATCCGCGATTATCGCCTCAATCGGGCTAAGGAGCTCCTACAAACCACCGATCAAAACGTCTCCGAAGTAGCTTTTGAAGTTGGATACAAGAACCTCGCTCACTTTTCCAAGAGTTTTCAAGCCAAATATGGCCACCCGCCTAGCACAACTCACAAATAGTTGATTATCTATTCTTTGCGTTTTCATTCCTTTGCTTCGTACAACGAATAGCAAAACCTTTTCGTACCTCTACAACCCGAGGACAAAGCTTTGCACGCTATTGAATAACTAAGTGGAGCCCCAAGCCTGCATATTCGCATTGTCAAGGCTGTGAGAATCTATACAGCGCAATTCTTATTCATAACACAAACAAAAATGACTAACAACAAAATTATTCTAGCAGGCGTAGCTGGCGCAATGTCTCTTTTATTGATTGGCAGCATGATTTTCGGTTTTACACTGCCTCGATTCGGCGATACACTAAATGGCTCGGCTAGTGGCGTGATGAAGAGCCCTGAGGAGTTTGGATGGATTCCATTGATCATAGGACATCTCGCCTTCGGATGGCTTTTTGCTATCATTTTTGGTCGGTGGGCCAATATCAGCACCTTTGCCGGCGGAGCCAAAGCAGGCTTGATTTTAGGCGGCCTGATTAGCCTGGGGAACGAATTGATTAGTTTCGGTAGTACCAATGTGTCTAGTTTGACGGGTACTGTGGTTGAAATTGTTTTACAAACCATCGTTTTTGCCCTGATGGGGGGAGTAGTAGGTGCTATGTTGGGTAGAGGGGAGAAGTAGGCAAACTATCTAATTTATGGAGTTGTGCTACTTGGTTTAGTAAGAGGCACAACTCCATTTAAACTTCAATCAGGCTAATTGAATTGGTTTTAAAAGCGATAAATATCCCTTATCTCCATCTTTTCGCTTTTAACTAATGCAACTTCACGTCAACAAATTCAACGGTCTGTTCGGATAGCGCTTTTTCATTCTCCAATACTAACTGCAAGGTCCAATCCTTTTGAATAGGGGTTTGAAAATATATCCTTCTTTGCTGCACCACCTTACCATAGGACAGCCGATCCCAATTGATATGTTCCACCGGGTTTCCTGCTGCATCCAGGATATCAATTTTCATGATTTGTCCCTCTGGGTCCTCAAAAAGTAGGTAAGTAGCATACCAATCTTGATCAGGTCTTGGCTTAAATTCACTACCCATATAGTCTGGCAGGGTATCTTTCCCCATGAGTGCTGCTATCTCAGCCTTGGTGCCGATGCTATCTATCACTACAAAATTCAGATCCTGATACTCGTGGTAGGGAGCCAATAGGTTCGCGCCCCGCTTGTCATAGAAGTTGGGAATACGGACAATAGCTCCATTTTCAATACTGGGATTAAAGCACTGAATTTGCATAACTACTTGTTGTAAGCTGGAGGCATCACGCATAGGTCCTTCCAATTTGGCATGAGATATCGACGGTCGTAGAAAGTCTGGTTTTCCTGCAGCTGAAAGTCGATTACCGAGGTCGTCGATAGCCAAGCTGGGGATCACTTTGAACAAGGTATATTCATTGATATCAAGACCATCGTAATGCAGATAGATGTCTAAGGCAGTTTCCCCTGGATCTGAAGAGCGAAACTCGCTAATGCTTTCGATCTTGGCGCTGAAATCCTGTGCTGATAGCGTCGAGCAGCAGATAAGTAGTAGAAGTAGGGAACTGAAGTTCATTTTCATGTTTACGGTGATGAGTTAAGGTAGAATAATGTTGAATACAGCGAAGTCATATTCCGTTACCAATGTGGGGTCGACGTACTGTATTTCCAGCGACCAATCTGTGGATGGCCGGTCTTTTAGGGTCAACGTTCGAAGGGTGAGATGTTGGAAATCTTGATCTCTTAGATGCAAGAGCTTGGATAAGGCTTTATCCATGGGACAACGCAATATCACTCCACTGACGACCACATCTTGACCGGATGAATCCAAGATGTTCATGCTCAAGATATTCCCATCCCGATCGTCAGAGATGATGTGAATGATTGGATCGTCGCTCATGCTTCGTTCTTTCGATAACTTGATCATCTCGAAGTGGGCATCCAGCTCTTTTCGAGAAATATTGGGATAAGCTTCCCGTAGAGACTTTTCATAAGCCATACCTAAAGCTTCGAAAAAAGAATCTTGCTTGATGTTTTGCACTACTGCGACCTTAAGTTGATGGGCTGCAGGTGTAAGGAGGTTTTGATTGGGGCGTGATAAGAAGTTCTTTATCTGGATATTTGTTTCTTCCTTATCTGGTTTAAATACGCTTCCTTTCCCTTTGATCTGCTTAAGCCGTCTCACCGAGCGCGCGGGCAATTCCATCTTTAGGTTGATACTGGTTGGAGAAGCATAGTATCCCCAGTTGGAATGAAGTAATTGGAGTGAATCTCCGTTTTCATCGATGCCTAAAGCCTCCCTAATCTTAATCTTTTGACCGTCAACATATCTACCTGGGGCATCGATGAAAACTCTCAGGCGAAGCTCACTGCTGAGTGGCAAAGAACTTCTAAACTCCGTAATTTTCTTGACTTCAGCTTCTAAGGGTTGGGAATGCAGCTGGACCGCCATAAAAAGCAGGCAACAGCTTAGCATAAGGTTGGTAATTTTCAAATTGTAAGGGTTTGGGTTATGCCGCTTTTGAATTACTAGCTCAAAAGTAGCTTGACGATAAAATGCGTGTTTCTTTTACTTGATATCAAGTAATTGCGATAATTCTTACCCTTTGATCGATAAAAAATGAAAAATAGGATTAGAAAGCCTGGTATTGCGTCTTTTCGATATCCTTGTGAGCATGCTGGCTAGTTGCGCCATCCTTAAGCTGAAATGAGAATTAGATAGTAACTTTAAAAGTATTATGAAACCTTAGCTCGCTCTGATAATTCGTGGATAAAATTGCTCAATGAAATGAAAAGAAGCTCTGCGCTTAGCTGGCCGCTACTATTAGGTAGTATGCTAATCTTACCAGTTTTGGTCTCCTCGCAAACGGAATCCCTGAAGGTCTTTGATAGCTATCAGGGTAGAGTGGGGAGTTGGATGAAGTACCAAAACTTGAATCACGCTTGGTATCGACATGTTCATCAACTAGCCGATCAATATCTGGACCAACGAGCAGAAACAGTACGAAAATGCAATACGCAGGAAGCTATGCTTCAGCGCATCGAAACGCTAAAGGAGCAGTTTTTAGCTAGTATTGGAGGCTTACCGGAGAAAACGCCACTTAGACCGCAAATTGTCGGGAGATTAGACCGGAAGTCTTTCACGGTGGAAAAACTATTGTATCAGTCTTTGCCTGGGTATTATGTTACCGCTTGCTTATTCATCCCAAAAGTTCGACAAGAACCTGCACCAGCAGTGATCTATTGTTCTGGGCATGCCGGGCAGGCCTTCCGAAGCCCGACTTACCAGGGAGTCATTCTAAATCTGGTACAAAAAGGATTTGTCGTTTTAGCCTTTGATCCTATCGGTCAAGGTGAACGCTACCAGTATCTGGATGCTACGGGGCAGCCCAATCGGGGAGGGCCCACCAATGAGCATTCTTATGCCGGTATCCAAGCTTTGCTCACGGGGTCTTCCATCGCTCGCTATATGATCCATGATGGTATTCGAGCAGTAGACTATTTGATCAGTCGGCCAGAAGTAGATTCCTCTCGCATTGGCATTACCGGCCGATCTGGAGGTGGGACGCAGTCTGCTTACATAGCTGCCTTCGATTCCCGCATCATGGCCGCAGCCCCAGAGAATTACATCACGAGTTTTCGCCGCCTCTGGCAATCCAACGGACCCCAAGATGCGGAGCAGAACTTCCTGGGCGGGATCCGGAGAGGCCTAGAACATGCCGATCTTTTGACTGTCAGGGCCCCAAGGCCAACACTGATGCTGACGACTACGCGAGATATCTTCAGTATTCAAGGAGCAAGAGAAACAATTGCTGAAGTAAAGGGAGTTTATGGCTTGTTCGAAGCAGGAGATCAGTTTCATTGGACCGAAGATGACGCTGGGCATCAATCGACTAAGTCTAATCGCGAAGCTATGTATGCCTTCTTTCAAAAGCATCTCCGATTGCCTGGTGATCCCACCGATCATCCGATGGAGTTATTTGCAGAAGAAGAGCTTAGGATTACTGAAACGGGGCAAGTCGTGACGGCAATGGGAAGCAAAACCGTTTTTGATGTTAACCAAGAACAATTTCAAACCTACCAAAAGAGCCCTAAGAACGAAAAACTATTACGGTTAACTATCCAGGGAAAATTGAATCTCACCCCTCCAAAAGCAGAGACTGAAGCAGTCTTTACCGGTCGGATAAGAAGAGAAAATCTCGTGATTGAAAAATACTTTCTTGAGTGCTCAGATGAGCGATACCCAATACCATTTCTTCATATCCACAATCCTTCCGAGAATCCACAACCACTCATATTATATCTTAATAGTGAGGGGAAAGAAGCGGCACTAGCTGCTGGCGGAGAAGTGGAACGGCTGGTACAGGCAGGCTACCAAGTCATCGCACCCGACCTGCTCAATATAGGTGAATTGAAATCTACTTTTACCGGGGATTCCTACATTGATGGCATTGACTATAATCTAATCTTGGGTAATAGCCTAGTCGGCAAAAGTCTGACCAGTTTGTGGGTTGAGGATCTTGTGCATGTATTGGATCACATACAACTGAGTATTCATCCAAAAGGAAAGGAACTCATTCTTCTGGCAGATCACGCGCTTTGTACCCCTGCCCTTCATCTTGCCGCCCTTCGCCAGGATTTTACTCATCTCATCCTGAAAGAACCGCTAGTGAGCCTGCAAAGGCTGTTGGAAACTCGGAGCTATGCGCCCACTTTTGCCTATGAGGTTATTCCTGGTATGCTACAAGACTATGATCTCCCGGATCTCATGCCGCTAGTTCAACCAGCAGCACTAACGATCATAAACCCGAGAAATGCCCTAGGCCAACCTGTAACGGGTTTAGAGGCGAATCAGACTTATCAGCAGGTGAAAGCGGCTTATCAGAAAAGTGGACAAGAGGAGCTTTTTGTATTGAAAGTTGGTATAGGAAACATCGATTGGAGTACATTGCTCCGGTAGAAACTTAGATCCAGTTATGAAGGGTACAACTATTTTCTGCCAGTAAATGGAACTCACTGCCTTTGATTCTATGTTATAGTATTAAATAAAACAGCAATATCAAATTTCCGAAATTGCTGTAACGCGCCGGACCCATCGGGAATTAATTAATGCAAGTTGCGATTCATTCAAAGGAGCCCAAATGC
>ENA-UENX01000058-UENX01000058.1-marine-metagenome-genome-assembly--contig:-NODE-58-length-53737-cov-184.094146_pt1 | contig 53737 bp, 39 predicted proteins | sample MGYA00237875_ERZ529327 | MGnify/ENA primary metagenome ERZ529327 (study PRJEB26372, sample SAMN05368347) | marine metagenome | biome: cultured habitat; feature: ocean water; material: water; isolation... | reverse complement strand
AGGAATTTTTAGCTAAATGGCAACCAGAAATAGAAACTGGAAAGCTTACAGTGTTTATGATTGATGAATGTCATCTTCTATGGGGAGACATATTAGGTTATGCTTGGGGAAAAACAGATGAAAGAATAGAAATTGCAATTAAAAATGAAAAAGAAAGACAGACTTATTATGGAGCTTTAGACTATAAAACCAAGGAATTTCTTGTGCAAGAATATGAGAGTGGAAATACTAAAAATACTATTGAATTTATTAAATATTTGCAGAAGCAAAGACCGGGCAACAAATTGGCAATATTTTGGGATGGGGCAACTTACCATAACTCTCAAGAATTTCGAGAATATTTAATGACAATTAATCAATACTTATCAGAAGAAGAATTGTTGATAAATTGTACAAGATTTGCTCCCAATGCTCCGGAGCAAAATCCTGTTGAAGATATTTGGTTACAAACCAAAAATTTCAGTATTACTTTTTATCATCTTTGCAGTTCTTTTAAAGTAGTTAAGTGGCTATTTAAGTTTTTTGCGGATGGTCAAATATTCAATTTCCCAAAACTTTTTCAGTATGAAATTTTGCCGCAACCTACTTAGGATTGCTATATAGATATATGGTATAAAAGATTCAACTTTAAAAAATGTGTAATTAATTTTGTTGATCTGTTTTCTAATATATAGATATATAGTATAAAAGATTTAACTTTAAAAAATGTGTAATTAATTTTGTTGATCTGTTTTCTAATATATAGATATATAGTATAAAAGATTTAACTTTAAAAAATGTGTAATTAATTTTGTTGACCTATTTACAAAGCTATAAATTTTGATTTGTATCAATAATCTCTAAAGATATTTTTAGTAACTAAACTATTCGATAAACAACTTAATTGCAGCTATCTAATAAACATAGAATTATCCTACTATTTATTGCGGCTAAAAAAAATCTAATTTTATCCTAATTACCTACAGCTATATCTCATAAATTTTATGGAACCACCAATTGAAAGAATACGACTTTCTCAAGTAGCTAAAGAACAGTTAACTAAGCTTAAACGTAATACTAAAATTGACCAGTGGAATATCCTTTGCCGTTGGGCATTCTGTTGTTCTTTGGCAGAATTAAGCATTCCCTCTCCAGTGCCAATTCCTGCTGATAGCAATTTAGAATTAACATGGAGAATTTTTGGAGGGAAATTTGCTGATATTCTTTTAGTAGCTCTTAAGCAACGTTGCCATAATGATGGAATAGGTATAGATCAAGAAACCCTAGCTAGTCAATTTCGTCTACACTTACATCGAGGTATTGGATATTTAGCTGGTGATCCAAACATCAAAAATATAGAAAAGTTAATCGTAACTGTTCTTGACTCATAAATTAAATCAAATACAAAGCATTTTATTCAGAATCTGAAGTAGAAAGTTAGGAAAATTGAGCTAAGATTATAATTGCTACCGTCGTCAAAATAAAATTTACTTAATCTCAAGAAAAGTGTGAAAACGATAGGATAAGTATCATTCCTAAATACTCTAAATTATTATGGAATGTTCTTTATTATGGAATGTTCTTTTTGTGGCCATAAGAGAATTCATAAGCATGGAAAGACTCGTAATGTTATCAACGATATTATTGTCCTTAATGCCTACAAACTTTCACCTACAATGCTGACACTTTCTACTACTGGCAAAAAGCTGGACATAAGAAAATTTCCATGGTTCTACAGACTCATGTTGAAGGTAATAGCTTAAGATGAATTAGTCGAACAGTGAATCTGGCCTATAATACAGTAGTCAGTTTGGTGAGGGCAGCCTCTTAAGAAAAACAAATGATTCATAATGGCCGTGTAGAAAATATGAAAACCTCACAGGTTAGCAATAATGAATTTTGGTTATTTGCGCAAAAAAAACAAAAACATTGTCACATGAATGAATTGACAGAAGGTAACTGTTGGAGAGGTATGACTTAAGCCTCATTCAGTCAATTAATTTTTGGGTAAGCGAATAAGTTAACATACTGACCAGTTTATTTAAATTAATTCTCAATACAGAAGGGAAAACTAGCTGTAAACAATGGCATACATATAATTGGGGAGAGTATAAACGAGCCCTAACCCGAGAAACAGAGCACATTATTGATCAAAACAAAACCCAGCATAGGCATGGGGAAATTTGGAAAAGTCTGGCCACATCATAGAGAGAACCATTAGGTTAGCTCACCCTTACTTCAATTAGATTTGGATCCATACTCGTAAAGACAATACAGCAGTATAGAGGTTAGGATGAGCAATTATACCGTGGAGTTGGAATGACTTAACTCATCATCCCAAACCTTGCGCTCTGGACTAACCTCTCAGGAAGCCTTTGAATTAGCAGGAATGATTGAAATTGGTGTAAGTCTTGGAGGAATAATAGTTAGCTAAAAACCAAAATAGACATCTAATTATCTAGCTTGAAAAAGTCTTTCCTTTCCAAAAAATTTGCTAAATAACTTGACAAAATTTAAAAAGTAAAGTTTAATATAATTTTAAAAAAAGTTACTGAGTAAAATTAGTCTATGATGCTTGTTCAATAAGGACTTTACCTCAAAGATTTCATTCGATGAGACAAACAACTCCTAATGCCATGCCTCCTTGCTTTTAAAGATGGTACCGATAGTTTGACAATTCTTGGAAAAATCCACCTCAAAAAATAAGATTCTCTGTCATGGTATAGGTAGATTACTAGGAGATAGTTAAAGGAAAAATATATTCTAAATGGCCAATAAATCCATTGGAGTAGTTTATAACTGGCTACATCATTTAATCCCAGATTCTCCTTGGGAACCTACTAAAATCAATCAACCTCGCCTAGAAAGAATGAATAAACCTTCTCAAACTAAATCGTTTTTTGTGGAGTAGGAACAATACATTGGAGAAATGGGTAAATTAGATCAACATTTAAGTTTTTTGCCAGAGCTCAAAGATGATAAAATTTTTTAGAAAAAACAGGATTAAGGAATAGTATAAATAGACTTTACTCTGACCAGAGCTATAGACTTTTAGACTTTACTCTGACCAGAGCTCATCGTTTAAGAATAGTCTTAATTCATTCTGGATTAAGCAATAATACAAGATTTTTGAAAAAACTTGAAGACTGGGAATTAAAATATGCGCGGAGGCATCACCAAAAATTTAAAAATAGTAGTTAAACAAAAATTATCTCAAGAAATAGAAGCTAGAAGAGATGAAGCCCTCTAAAATTAGACCAATAAAATAATTTTAGCCAGTTATCTTAAGTGTAGAAAAACTAAAAATAGTTTGGGTGAGTAAATTTAAAGGTTGAATTTCACCTCTTCAATATGAATTCTATTTATATAGAAAAAGCAACAGAAATTAATTATTTTATTACCAATATTGAAAGATAAAAAGTGACATCTGAATGGATAGCAAATACCTACTCAAACAGAAACTGGATAGAGGTTTTGTACTGAGAGAGGCTTATGATGGCTGAGATTAAAATAATATCAAGTAAGAAATAAATGGAGACAAGATAGACATCTTATATTAGTATGTAACTGCTTATAATTTTATCACTTAGGATAAGCTAAATGGAGGATAACAAAGGTAATGTAGGAATAAACCTTTGAAGATATTTACTGATGCTGATAAAGTTTTTCGTACAGCTATATCTTTCCGTTTTTTTAATTGGTTAACTAATAATCGTATTCGTTTTTGCCTCTCACAGAAAAAGTTTGGGCTATATTTGAGGTTAAAAGTTGTGTAATTCCCACTATAAAGTACATATTTAGTAACTTGTGTAACAAGAGAATACTCCTGCCCAACTAAGAGCTAAAAGACATCAAAACAAAAGATATGGTTAGTTATAAGTTAAGGTAAATTAAAAAAAAATAGACATTGGTGTTGTTATAGTGAGAAGAGCGAGTAAGGCAAATTCTCCAAACTATCAACCACAATTTTCTTACCATCAAACAGCAAAACAATGCTTACAATTATCCTCAGTCTAATTGATGATGCTTACAGATTTAAATTGTAAGCTTTGATGTGGTTAAATTTGCCACGAATTATTATTGAGACTTAATCAGGGTTTGTTGTTCTTAGTATGTTTAAGAACTAGGAGACCAAAATACTAATCCTAACCAATTTCCCCACCTACTTCCCCCAAATGAGGTCAACTGCTCTTAATATAATTGTTTAAGAGCAAAGGAAAAAAATGCCCTATAGGGCCTTGACCTTGACCAATTTCTAAAGCATACTGTAGAGAACTTGTGACATAATTCTTAGCCATTGTAACTGCGGAAAATAAATCTTGTCCTTGAGCTAAATTGGCAGCGATCGCTGCTGAAAGAGTACAACCAGTACCATGAGTATTATTAGTATCAACTGTAGAAGTTTTCAAAGTTTCAAAAGACTCCCCATCAAACCAAACATCTACTCCTCGTAAATTATGCTTCAGAGCACCTCCCTTAACCAGAACAGTATTAACTCCAAACTTATGAATTTTCTCAGCCGCCAATTTCATATCATTAATATTGTTAATATCTAAACCCGCCAAAATCTGGGCCTCATAAATATTAGGAGTAACAATACTGGCCTTTGGAAGCAAAAAATCCCGTAAAGCAGCCACAGCAGAATTATCAATCAACTGAACACCTGCACGGGATACCATTACCGGGTCTACCACCAATTGTTTTAAACTTAAAGTTTCCAACACCTCAGCCACAACCAAAATAATATCTTGGTTAAGTAACATTCCTGTTTTAGTCGCCTGAACACCTATATCTTGAACAACCGCTTCAATTTGAGCTTTAACCACCTCTGGCAACAAAGCATCAAGCCTATTCACTCCCAAAGTATTCTGAGCAGTAATACAAGTCAAAGCACTTGTACCATGAACACAGTGAAAAGCAAAAGTACGCAAGTCCGCCTGAATGCCTGCTCCACCGCCACTATCGGAACCAGCAATAGTCAAAGCAACAGGAATACTTGATGCCATAAAATCAGCCATAACAATTAATATAATTTATAGAGAGTTAGATATCAAGAAATTTCCTTTGCTTTAATCTTACTTATTAGATGGATTTCGTCGCCTTTGCAGAAAGTCAGGAATATCTAATCCTGGCAACTTTCTTTGTGGTTCTGGTGTAGAATTAGGATTCTGGGTAGGATTTGGTACTGGTCGTCTTGGTTGTACTTTTTCCTGGATAGGTTGAGTTTGTACTTCCCCACTAAAACCAGTAGCTATGACAGTGATTTTAATTTCTCCCTGAAGTTTATCATCAATTACAGCCCCAAAAATAATATTAGCATTAGGATCTACAACTTCATAGATAATTTCAGCAGCAGCATTAACCTCATGTAAAGTTAAATCAGTACCACCAGTAATATTAAATACAACCCCTTTTGCTCCTTCAATGGAAGACTCAAGCAAAGGAGAAGAAATTGCCGCATTTGCTGCTTCCCTTGCCCTAGACTTACCAGACCCCATACCAATTCCCATCAATGCCGAACCAGCATCGGCCATAACTGCTCTAACATCAGCAAAGTCAACATTTACTAATCCAGGTACAGTAATAATATCTGAAATTCCCTGTATACCTTGACGTAAGATATCATCTGCAATTATGAAAGCCTCCTGTACTGGAGTTTGGTCATTAATTACAGATAGCAAACGATTATTGGGGATCACAATTAAAGTATCTACTCTAGTTTGTAGAGCAGTAATTCCTTCATCAGCCTGAGTAATTCGGCGTCGTCCCTCAAAAGTAAAAGGGCGAGTCACAACACCCACCGTCAAAGAACCTGCTTCTTTAGCAATTTCAGCTATAACTGGAGCTGCACCAGTACCTGTACCACCTCCCATTCCAGCAGTAATAAATACTAGATCTGGATGGTCTAAAGCATTAGCTATTTCATCTCTAGATTCTTCAGCAGCTTTTTGACCAATAGCGGGATTACCCCCTGCCCCCAAACCTCTTGTGAGCTTTTGTCCAAGTTGTAAGCGTTTAGGAGCGCGTGAGAGAGTTAATGCTTGGGCATCTGTATTAACCGTCCAAAATTCTATACCAGATACCTCACTAGCAATCATTCGGTTAACAGCATTGCCGCCACCTCCTCCTACGCCAATTACTTTAATTTTTGCCGTATTACTTGGCACAATATCATCACTCCTGGATTCTTCCTTTATTATACCTTTGGGGTCATAATTTTGTTCTCCATAAAATCCTGAGCTATTACGAAATGGGTTAGATACATTGTTTGGCAATGGAAAATTTCCTTGTCCTTGATATTGGGGACTTTCATAGTATTTGACCCCTTGTTTATTATTAACTATCATTATTGGAGATGGTAGATATACAGTTTTTTCTCTCAGTCGGTTTATAGTTTACCAGGATAGCTCTTAACTATAGATTAATGAATCATATTCTAAAATATGTTGTACTATAATCCAAGAATCTGAGTATGTTTATTAATTTTTCTTTGTTCTTAGCTAGCTGAAGGGTATCTTTCGTGAATTTTTATAGATTTAATTTGACTGAATTTTAATTGCTTTAAATTTATTAGGTAACTGAATTAAAGGAGAGTCTGGATTTTTAAGATTGATATAGGCCATTTGGCGAACATCAATTTTATTAGGTAATTCTCGCATCCGGTCTAGGACATTTAATTGTTCACTAAATCTAGAGCTGTATGGTCCGAGATGTACTATTCCTAATTCAGTTGTCAAAATTAAATTTCCTGGATCTTGCCAATTAATCTCAAATACTTTAACAGGGCTACGACTTAAACTTTGGTATAGAGAATGCCAATATTGACGATACTGTCCAGTAAAACCAATTACTTTTAGAGTAGGTAAAGATCCTGTTCTTTCAAGAGCAGAAAAGCTCTCAAGAGGTATCCAGTTTCCATGAGTATCTAACCACCCCATTTTTTGTGAGTTATTAATACCTACCTGATTTTTGAATTGAGTAATTGCAACAGGACGTCTTTCTATAATCTTAATATTTAAACTTGGGGGAAATAAACGACGGCTAATTCTTGCCTTAGCAATTGGACTCTGTGACTCTAAATTCTGAGCTAATATTTGTGTTTTAATTACCCAAAGAGACTGAGGATAATCTAAAGAAATTAGAGACAATATTGCTCGGTCTGAAAGCAATTGATTACCTTCTACGGTTAATTGCTCTTGTTTAGTTATTAGCCAAATTGGTTGAGTAATTGCCCAAAGTAAAGCTGCACCTAAACCACCAACTGCTAGTACTTGCCATACTATAACTAATAACTTTAAACGTCGTTGAAGCCGTAATTTTTGTCTACGACTTACTAAATCTGATTCAGAAACTGATCCAATATTATTAGCCATTTACTTAGAAGATATCTATAAAATAAATATTAAAGGGATACTCAAAGGCTACATTTTTTGGTTCACACCAACCATAGCAGCTTACTATCAAGTTTAACTATTAATTTACCCCTAGCCCACTCTAATAGAATGTTTCATCTAAAATGGTGTGTGGTGAAAGATTTTTAAATACATTTCACAGCTTAAATTTTAGCTGTCAATACTCAGGATACAAGTTTGACACTAAGCTCTAGTGTTGGTCCACTAGAAGAATAAATCGTTTTAGCTATCTCTGTTTACTAAACTATATTAATTTAAACCTCACTGAGAGCTGATGGCTAACAATAGCAAACTCTAAAAAAGTAGTTGTTAAATTCAGTATAAATGTTTCATAACTCCCATCAATTAGAGCTTACTGAAAAAATACTTTGGTAAAGGCACAGAATAGGTAATATTATGTCCAATTGAATCTTTAGACTTTAAATTTAATCTTTGTACTTTATATTAAGTAGCTCGGAATATTTGTTAAATATAGTCTATTTAACTTAAGAATGAAACAAAAAGAGTGTAAGATTGAACAGAGAAGATATGGGAGTATAAATCATAGCTTATAGTTTAGATTTAAGACAAAAAGTAATAGTAATAATAGAACATAGCGGTAGAGTCACCAAAGCGACGTAAGTGTTTGGAATAGGAATAGCGTCAATGTACAGATGGCTTGAGAGAAAGGAGCTGTCAGCAACAAAGGTAAAATATATCTAGCATTCGCTAGATATAAGAGAATTGTCAATAAATTGACAAGAAAATCCAGAAACTAGATTAAAACAGAAAGCTGAAAAATACTGCAATTTTTAAGGCTATCAAAAAAATGAAAATAGCCAGAAAAAAAAGAAGTACGTTATTGCACAAAGTAGTAGATAATAATGGATAAAATATTATGATGATTTACCGAAATTAATCAAAATATATGGGGTTACAAGTTTAGTATTGGTTTTGGAGTTAGGACTTGAATAATTTCTAAATTGTATTTATGTGTGGTAAAAAAGGGGGAAAAATTTATGGAGATAGGCAAGGAAAGAGGAGAAAAAGAGAAAACTTAGTCCCTGGTAGAAGAAAAGGAAAAAAAGATTTAATTCCACCAATGATATTCACAGAAAGTTTGAATACAGAAGATTTTGAAGGCTGGTTATCAATATATTTATTACCATCATTAACCATCACATCAGTTTTGATTATGGATAATGCACCAATTCATCGAAAAACAGTGATTAAACAAATAGTTGAAGATGGAGGTTATCAGGTCATATTCCTCCCTAAGTATTCTCCTGATTTGAATAATATTGAACATAATTTTAGTGCCTTAAAGAGAGCCAGAATTTATGCTCATTCAAATACACCCTTAGATGAAATCATCCGTGATTATTGTGTAGTTTAATGTCTCATTCTTAAGTTAAATAACTATAAGTTAGAGACATTACATAGAACATTTGTAAGAAAGACTTAAGTTAAAAAAATCTCTAAAAAAAAAGGATATTAATAGAGATAACCGCTCTTTTATGAATAAGAGATGTTCTTTTTAAGCTACTAGAATAGTATAATTAACATTCACAATTATGTACTTTTTTTCTACCCTTAGTAGTTAGAGTCAGGAATCACCAAGGGAATCAAAGATACTTACCACAAAAAGTTTTTTAATGGCTGATTATCCGGATATAAGATAAGGGGAGATGAGTAATAACTATACTATCTATTTATTTATTTTTCGTCTTAACTAACGGGAAAAATATCAGTAAAAATATCAATTTTTTGAGCCTTCTTTAGTAATTTTCTGACAACTGATAATTGATTATTGCAGGGTGAGGATAATCTATGGTTTTACCCCTAGGTATTGACATACCCCTTGTATAGATTCAAAGAATTCAGGAAAATAGTACTAAGCAACATTACACAATATTGCTTTTTATTTATATATGGAGGTAAAAAAACTCTTGAGTAAATTAGACTTAATTAGATTTTATAAAGCTTGTAATCCAAGCAAGACCTTGATAGTAGGAAATGCAGAAGATCAGCAATATTATATAGATTTTGCCAGTGTTAGAGGTAGCGATATAATTAAAGAATTAGAAAGAACTATAATACTATTATCAGGAAATCAGCCGACTTGTCAACTATTTACAGGCCACATAGGTTGTGGTAAGTCTACCGAATTATTTCGACTTAAAGATAAATTAGAAAAACAAGGATATCATGTTGTTTACTTTGAGTCTTCAGAAGACTTAGATATGGGAGACGTAGATATTAGCGATATTTTGCTAGCGATTGCTCGTCAAGTCAGTGAAAGCATGGAACAAGCTAAAATTCAAATCAAACCAAGTTACTTCCAAAAGTTATTTGGTGAAATATCAGAACTGTTACAAACTCCCATAGAACTTTCCGCAGAAGCAGAGCTATCTGTTGGTATTGCTAAAATTACTGCTAAAACCAAAGATTCCCCTAAACTACGTTCTCAGTTAAGACAATACCTCGAACCCCGAACTAGCACTATTCTAGAATCAATCAATCAAGAATTATTAGAACGTACCAATATAGAGCTCAAGAGACGAGATAAAAAAGGACTTGTTGTGATTGTTGATAATCTAGACCGTGTAGATAACTCACCCAAATCTTGGGGACGTACTCAACCAGAATATTTATTTGTAGACCGAGGCGAGCAACTCAAAAAACTCAACTGTCATGTCGTCTACACAATTCCTCTTACATTAATGTTCTCTAATGATTATGGCAGATTATCTAGTCGATTTGGAGTGAAACCAAAAATATTACCAATGGTGCCTGTACAGATTAGGTCTAAAAAACCGACAATAGCCCCAAATGACTATGAGACAGGAATAAAATTATTACGAGAAATGGTATTAGCTAGAGCTTTTCCAGAAATACCATCCCAAAAACGTCTAGAATTTATTCCCGCTCTATTTGAAACTTCAGAAACCCTTGATAGACTTTGTCGAGTTAGTGGGGGTCACATGCGAAAACTGTTAATGTTGCTCTATAGTTGTCTGCAACAAGAAGATCCTCCTTTTTCTAGTGAATGTTTAGAAAATGTGATTCAGGAATATCGAGATGATCTAACTAGAGCTATTACTGTTGACGAATGGGAGTTGCTATTTAAAGTAGTACAAAATCAAAGAGTAACAGGAGAAGAAGAATGCCAAGCTTTACTCAGAAGTATGTTTGTTTTTGAATATCGAGATCGGGATGGTCATTGGTTTGGAATTAATCCATTGTTGGCAGAAACTAAAAAATATGCTAGTTGGGTTAATAGTAATTATCAGGAGTGAGGGAATAGGGAATAGAGTTTTAAACTATATATGTATATATGTGAAATAATTTCCCGACATGACTGAGGGGGTCAAAGCTTTGCTCCAATAAAATCTTAATCTTAACTTTTGACTTTTAAATTTCCTATGGAACCTTTAAAATATCCGGAAGAAAGTATTATTTATAATAAGCGATCGCTCACAAGATTGATGAGATCTGTCACCATTTCTCAGGGACAGTTTTCGTTGATTTTAGCCTGCTGTAACTACCAACACTTCCAGCAAAGAATGATGATGGAAGTGAAAAAAATGTTATCAGTAGAACTGCAAGAAATAGTATTATCAAAAACTGTCACTACTCTTTATACAACTATCGATCAACAATTAGAAAAGTTCCCCGAAGCTCCTGCAGTAATGATCTTAAACTTAGATAAAGTAGAAGCAATAGATGAACTACTAATATCGACTAATCAGGTAAGAGACGAATTTAGGAAAAAATTTAGCTTTCCTCTAATTTTGTGGATTACAGATAAATTATTGGCTAAACTAATTAGATTAGCACCTGATTTTAAAAGTTGGGCAGCAGCTACAATTAAATTTGAGTTTGCGACTTCCGATTTAATACATTTACTAAAAATGGCAATAGATAGTTATTGGATAAATGAATCGGCAAATGAACAACAACAATTAATAAAATCATCATCAAATTCTACAAAATATAATTTTTTAGTCCCTAGTTTTCTCGATCAATCTAATTGTTATTATGGTAAGAAGTTATCTCAAAATAAACATCAAGAAATTCAATTAGCTTTCAAAGATTTAAAAGAACGTGAACAGCATTTAGAAACAACTCTTAAAGCAAAGATAGAATTTATTATTGGTCGAGATTACTTCTATAACAACAATATAGATTCTGCTCTCGAACATTATCAAGAAAGTCTAAATTTATGGGAGTATAAAATTGGGTCATTAGAGTATCCTAAATCATCAATAATTAGCGAGAGGTTTATCCTAGAACAAAAAGGAATAGTTTTATATAATATTGCCTTGTGTTATTATCTGCAATCTACCCAAAACCCCTTAGATAATTATCAAGAATTAGAAAAGGCAAAACTGAAGCTTGAAGAATCAAAACAACTTTTTGAAGAAGTGAATAATTTTGTCTTGGTAGCTGAGGTAATTACAACATTAGGACAAGCTATAAAGCAGATGAAAGCTTGGGGAGAATTAGAAGCTATTGCCTTAGAAGGACTACAATTACATCACAAATATGGAAATGATTTACAAATAGCACAAGATTATGGTTTTTTGGCAGAAGTTGCCCTACAAAAATCCAATTGGGTTGAGGCTCAGAAGCTATCTGAAAGAGCCCTTAATATTTTGTTTTATGCTAAAGATATAACATTACCAACGGAAAAAAATAAATACCTGTTATTATTAGCAAAAAGTCTCAAAAATTTATATCGTCAAGCAGAAGCTATTGAGTATTTAGAAATTGCCGAGTTAACAGAGCAAGAGGCAATTAAAAATAGTTTGAAAACTCAGGAAAATAGAGACCCAAAACTTTACATTGAGCTGTTAACGGAGTTGGGATCACTTTATTATAATCAAGGAAAATATTTACAAGCATTTCGCTTAAAAAAAGCTCAAAGAAAAATTGCGCATCAGTACGGACTTTTAGCTTTTATTGGCGCATCTCAGTTACAACCACAAAAACAAAGTTATATCAAAGAATCATTAGATTACCAAAATACTTTACCCTCAGAAATAACTGCTTCTGGTCGTCAAAAAGATATTAATAATCTCCTGGAAAGAATAAGTCGAAATGACTGTAAATTAACAATTATTCATGGTCGTTCTGGTGTAGGAAAAAGTTCTTTAGTTAATGCTGGATTAATACCAGCTTTAAAAAATATTAGTATTTCAGCACGAGATACAGTACTAGTAGCAGTACAAAGATATAATGATTGGCTAGAAGTATTAGCATATTCTCTCAATAAATCATTACAAAAAAAATGTAAGTTGCGAAATAATAATAATCTCTTCAAACTCAAAAAAGATTATATAAAAAATCAAGAATCAATTTTTTCTATAAGAGGAAAAAATTTGAATTCAGAAGTAGAAAAAACTTATGATTCTGAACTTAAAGATGAATTTCAGTGTATAGAATCATGTGTTATAGCTCAATTAAAAAACAATTCAGAGAATAATTTATTAACAGTAATAGTATTTGATCAATTTGAAGAATTTTTCTTTTTTAACAATAGTAGTGAAGATAGAGAAGTTTTCTACAGATTTATATGTAATTGTCTAAACCTACCCTTTGTGAAAGTAATCTTATCTATGAGAGAAGATTATTTACATTATTTATTAGAATGGGACTTTATCAGCGATCTAGATGTTATTAATAATAATATCTTAGATAAAGATATCCGTTACCATTTAAGAGATTTTTCTAGAGAAGATGCTTATACTGTTATAGAATGTTTAACAAAGAGAGCTAAATTTAATTTAGAACCTCAATTGATTGATGTAATTGTTGATGGTTTAGCAGATGAAAAACAGCAAATTCGCCCAATAGAATTACAAGTAGTAGGAAGTCAACTGCAAGAAGAAAAACCTCAGATTCAAACTTTAGATCAATTTCAAAAAAAGTTTGACATTAATCCAAAAAAAGCGAAAGCAAAACTAATAAAAAATTTTTTAGAGCAAGTAATTATAGATTGTGGTCAGGAAAATGAAGAAGCTACTATGCAAGTTTTATTTGCACTAACTAATGATAATTTAACTAGAGCTACTCGTACAAAAAAAGAGTTATTAGAAATAGTAAAAACATGTATAGAAACAAGTTTTTTAGTAAATGTTGATTCTAGTAAATTTGTCGAAAATCAAATTAATTATAATGAAAAGATAGAAGGATTGCTAAATTTAATTTTAGAAATATTAGTAGATTCAGGATTATTATTTATTCGGCAAGAATGCAATGAAAAAAACTACCAGCTAGTTCACGATTATCTAGTAAAACCAATCCGTAAAAGGTTTGACTTAGAAAATAGATTACAGCAGGCTGAGGTAGAGATAAAAAATGCTGAAATTGCTAAAAACAAGGCAGAAACAGATAAAATAACTAGCCAAGCAAAACTAAATATACTTTTAAAACGACAACTAGCAGTAGCAATCCTGGGAATTATATTAATGTCAATGTCAACTATTGCTACACTGGGTTTTTGGCAGAAAACAAGATTTCAAAAACAAGTAGCAACTGCTCAAAAAGAGCGTGCAGATATTAATAGCATGACTGCTTTTTCAGAAGCATTATTTTTTTCAGGTTATAAATTTGATGCTTTGATAGAAAGTATTAAAGCAGGTAAAAAATGGCAAAAGATAAAACAATTATTAGGAGAACAAAATCTCTCAAATGATACAGAATATCGAATTGCAGCTTCTCTTCAGCAAGCAGTTTATGGAGTGAACAAATATAACCATTTGGAAGGACATAATAATATAGTTTGGAGTGTCATCTTTCATCCTGAAGGAAACTTAATTGCTTCTGCTAGTGCAGATAAAACTATTAAATTATGGAGTCGAGATGGCAAATTACAAAAAACTCTAACAAATCATAAAAATAGGGTGAGCAAAATTAGCTTTAGTTCGGATGGGAAATACTTGGCTTCAGCTTCCCATGATTCCACAGTTAAAATTTGGGATCTTCAGCAACTAGAAATGAAACCTCTATCTCTCAAGAGTCATAGTGATTCGGTGGTAACAATCAACTTTAGTCCGAATAATAAAATGTTAGCATCAGGTTCACTTGACAAAACTATCAAAATTTGGAACTATACGGGCGTATTACTTAGAACAATTAGGACTAAATCAGTAGTTAAATGGGTTAGCTTTAGTCCAAATGGAAAAATGATTGCTGCTGCTAATGCAAATGGAACTGTACAGCTGTGGAATCTTAATGGGAAGCTTTTGAAAACCTTAAAACATGGAGCTGGAAATCATAATTACCCAGTTTACAGTGCCAATTTTTCTCCTGACGGTAAGAGAATGGTGACAGCAAGCGGAGATCAAACAGTCAAAATTTGGCGTTTTTTCAGAAATATACCGATTTTAGAAAAAACAATAACAGGACACAAAAAACAAGTTATCAATGCCAGTTTTTCTCCTGATGGAAAAATAATAGCTTCCTCTAGTACAGACAAAACTATCAAAGTTTGGCAGCTAGACGGAACCCTCTTGAAAACTTTTTCGGGTCATGGAGACACAGTTACTCAGGTTACTTTCAGTCCTGATGGCGAAACTCTGGCTTCAGCTAGCTATGATAAAACTATTAAGTTCTGGAGTCTCAAAAACGATTCTCTAAATGTTCTACAAGGTCATAAACATAGAGTTCTTGGTGTGAGTTTCAGTCCAGATGGTCAAATCTTGGCTTCTGCATCTCAAGACAATACTATTAAATTGTGGAGTCCCACAGGTAAGTTATTAAATAATCTTGAGGGGCATACTGATAGAGTAGCAAGTGTTAGTTTTAGCTCAGATGCTCAGATTCTTGCTTCTGGTAGTTATGATAATACAGTAAAGTTATGGTACCTCAATTCTCCAAATCAAATCTGGAACTGGAAATTCCTTGAAGATCCTAAAAGTTGGCAATTGTTAGGCAAAAATCATCAGCTTTTTACTCTCAAGAATGAAAAAAACAAGTTATATTTAGTAGAACAGGTAAAGTTTTTAGAGAATTTTTTGTCAACTAATTTAAATTGTTTTCTAAATGCGAGGAGTTTTTGTCTTGTTCCCTGGGGAAAAATTACTTCCTTCTTTCCTAGAAATTTTTCTTTACTGCCACGTCAGTTTCTTGAAGAACTAAAATACCAAAGTTGGTTTGAGATCGCTGCCGATAATCAAGTAAAAGTTCAATGTAGACTTCTACAGTGCTTGCAAAATGAGATCATAACTGTTGGTGTTGATTGGAATTGGAACACAGATGATTACTTGATTGATTTTACCTCTAAAAGTATTAATCTTATAGGACATACTGATAGTTTGCTGAGTGTTAGCTTTAGTCCAAATAATCAAGTTATTGCTTCTAGTGGCAAAGACAAAACGATAAGGTTGTGGAACCGGGAAGGTAAGCTGCTGAAAACTTTAGTTGGACATAATGAATGGGTTAGTAGTGTCAGTTTTAGTCCTGATGGCAAAATACTCGCTTCTGCTAGCGATGATGGCACCGTCAAACTATGGACTCAAAAAGGTGTGCTTTTAAAAACTATTAATGCTCATAGTGGTTGGGTTTTGGGGGTAAGTTTTAGTCCAAATGGTCAGGCGATCGCTACAGCAAGTTATGATAATACGGTTAAGCTTTGGAGTCTTGACGGTGAGTTGCTCAGAACTTTTTTGAAGGGTGCTAGCGATAGTGTTACCAGTGTGAGTTTTAGTCCGGATGGTCAGGCCATTGCTTCATCTAGTTATGATGGTAAGGTTAAGCTCTGGAGTCTTTATGATGGTAGTTTATTAAAAACTTTGAACGGTCATCAGGATAGTGTGATGAGTGTAAGTTTTAGTCCTGATGGTAAGTTGTTAGCTTCTGGTAGTAGAGATAAAACTGTAATTTTGTGGGATTTGGCTTTGGATAGTTTGTTAGATCAAGGTTGTAGTTGGGTTCGTGATTATTTACGGACTAACCCTCATGTTTCTCAGAGTGATCGGCAACTTTGTGAAAAATAAAATTATGGGGAATAGAGAATGAAAATTAGTATTTAACTGTCAGGTGTTTATAACTTATAGCTCAAAGTGCACTCTAGAAAAGGGGTTAAAAAATAATGTTTAATATGGCATCATTTGTGTATAGAATTAATTCACAATGAAAACTACTGCTCCTGACCATAATTCTGGTAGCAAAAAATGTTCAATAAATAGAATGAAGTTCTTTATTATCTATTGAATTATTTATTGTCATTAGTGCTACTGCTTATTTCATATTTGTTACAGCAATTACTTTAACTTTTTGACCTTGATAAAATACCTTATTTTCATATATCCTAGTTTTCTTAGCATGAGCATGCATCAGTTCTTGTTAAACCAGAATTATACGAGTTTCATCTATAAATACTAAATTTTCTGTACTAAATTTTATGGGTCTATATATTTTACCAATTTTTTCTTCTTCTTCTCTCAATTTTTTTACTTTTTCTCTCCTAGCTTGGCTAATAAAGTAATAGTCGTTGTTATCTATTGATAAATGAAACCTCTTTACAATTTCTCAAGTACTTGCTGTTAGTATCTTTATTGGAGCGATCGCCAGCTCTTCCAAATAGTAATTCTAGATAGTGATTTTTTATGTGATGAATAAGTATAATACTATTTCTCAAAAAATTTTGCTATAGTCAAATTTTCTATTTCTAAATACTATTTATTGATGCAGTTTTTCTTTGGTAAAAACCTCTGTTATTTTTCTAGTTATTTTTACTACCTTCCAAAAATAGAATAGCATTACTTTTGAGAAACAGTATTATAACAATTTTAGAAGTGGCTGCTGTAGAAAAAATAATATCAGGCAATGGTTTTTAGATGCTCATTTGTAATATTTTTTTTCAAAATAGTATTAGACCTCTCCAAAAATGCCAATTTTAGAACGGTGGGGCAAGGGTTTGAGAACCCTTTCTGGAGATGTCTATTACAGACAGTTGCTATTCACTTTTACTACTTTTACAATTTTTTTTATGATTTTATTTTCCTGTATAAAGTATAATATTTAACAATATAAATACTCTGATTTTTAATCAAAACAAAGCACCTTTTTTTTGAATAACTTTTTCATAATATGAATTTTTATCATGATACTCCAAATATTTTTATTATCCTGATTAAATATAATACAAATATTCTTTTTGAGATATTTTTCAATTCTCTTTCTTGACTAAATCAAACACTATATGGATTATTTTTTTGTGTTAAGTATTTCCCCACCTTAATATCCTTTACCCCCTTAATTTTTTTTATTTTGCCAACTTTTTTTGTTATTTTTTTGAATAAAATGTGATTATATAACTGCATTTTTTTCTTTATTCTTCCTTCTACCTTCAAATAATAGTTAACAAGTGAAATGAACGATAATAATATACAAGTTTTACCAGAAATGAGTTCGGTTTGGCAGGAAACATTAAATTGGCAGCCAACAGTAGAGCAAAAACAACAATTTCAGAAACTTTATGAGTTAATTATTCTAGGAAATAAAAAGTTAAATTTAACTAGAATTACTAAACCCGAAGAGTTTTGGGAAAAACATCTTTGGGATTCCCTGAGAGGAATTAAATTTATCTTAGAAAATAAAATACATTGGTCAGAAGAAAAAAAGGTTATTGATATTGGAACAGGTGCTGGTTTTCCAGGATTACTAGTTGCAATTATCCTACCTCAATATGCTGTTACTTTACTAGATTCAACCCGCAAAAAAATTAGTTTTATTGAAAATATTTTAACAGATTTAAACATCAAAAATGCTTTAACTATAACTAATAGAGTTGAACAAATTGGTCGTCTCTTTAAATATAGAGAAACTTATGATATTGGTCTTTTGAGGGCTGTTGCATCTACAGTAGTATGTGCTGAATATGCTTTGCCATTACTAAAAATAGGTGGAATTGCAATTTTGTATCGAGGAAATATAACAACTGATGAACAGGCTAATTTACCAGAAGTTGTCAAACTTTTGGGAGGCAAAATAGAAAGGATTGAGGAATTTAAAACTCCCTTAAGTAATAGTATTCGTAATTGTATATATTTACGGAAAGTAGGTAAAACTCCAATAAATTATCCGCGTTCAGTTGGTGTGCCTAATCAAAAACCTTTACTTAGTTTAAAAAAAATCTAAAAATTTGCTAATATTATGTCTGCTTAAATATTCATCATATTTGTGAATATAAGTAATACCAATTTGAAAAAAATTTCTACATATTATTGCTTGGGTAGGTTGGGGATTAGAGTAAAATTAAGAATAATATATAATTAGTAATTATGCTAAATTCAGTGCACGAATGGAGGCTTATTGCTTACTAAATATTATTGGTTGGGTAGGTTGGGAATTAGAGTAAAATTAAGAATAATATATAATTAGTAATTATGCTAAATTCAGTGAACGAAGGGAGACTTATTGCTTAGGTAAGGAAGAATAGTGAAAAAGATTTAGAAAAACCAGCTTTTTATAACCTAATTTAGTATTATTTATTAGCAGCATTATACTATATAGGCTTTAAATATAAACCATATTTAATCATAACATTGGTGTTAAAAAAAATGTATTCAACAGATAAAATAATTATCTAAAATTATCATTTACTATAAGTAGGTAGGCATCAAAAAAACTTAGCTATATTAATATTTATACACTAACGATAAACTACTCCACACAGGTAACTTGAGGTAAATTTACATCTTCTTAAATAGGGATAAATTTAAGACCAATTACTTAGTATTTCTGTAATCTATAAGGTATAGAAATATCTCCCGTCAGAAAATTATCTAACGAGAGATTAGTTAAATTTAAATATAAAAATAGGTTTTTTTAGACTCTAATGATGATGATTATTCGGACAAGCTTGCAAGTCTTGACTCATCAACTCCTCACTTTTTACCTTTTGGGTTTCATCTACAGCTTCTAAACCAACCCAATTATTAACAATTTCAATATCAAATCCCACTTCTCTACGCTCGCCTACTTGTATTAGAGGACGACGGATTAATAATGGGTCGTTGAGCATCATTGTTAGAGCAGTTTCTCCATCAATTTTTTCAGGAACTACTTCTCCAGATTTAACTTTTGGAGCAGCTTTATTAAACCACTCTGCTACTGGGCGATCGCCAAAAAATAAACGTAAATTATCTTTTGTCCAAGGTTCAGTCAACAAATTATGAGCTTCTAATTGATGACCTGCTGCTTTTAACAAAGTCTTTTGCTTTGTATTGTTTTTGCAACCTGGTTTTTCATAAAAAATTACCTTTGCCATTGTCTTATATCCTCAGCAGTTTTTTTGGTAATTTTTTAATCTTAATACCTGATTAAATAGCAAATTGTAAGCAATTATCAAAAAAAATTATTCTTATGTATGATATAATTATATATTACAACTTTAAACAAAAGTAAATATTTATCAAAAAGAAAATTTATATAGTTATACCAGTTTGATAAATGTTTCCTAACAATTGTAGAGTATCTTGAGTGGGCATCAAATTATTCATATTATTGAGGGATAATATATGCCATCTTCCTGTGTTTTTATTGCTTATTCTTTTGATGAAGTTTTCCCTATTTATCCAAATCAAAATTGGAAATAATTTTCTAATATAACGGAAATAATTAATCAATTATATGATAGCAAAATAAGTCCTATTGCTAGCCACAGTATTTTTTTATTAGGAACAGTTTGCCAACAAAATAAAAACTTGAGTAAGTTTGCTTGAATTCCCAAAAATTATTTAAATTTTGAAAATTATGATTGTATTTTGTAATTAGAAAATCTTCACTGATATCAATCTGTTGACATTACTATTGCTAGTGACAAAAATACACAACTTTTACATCATTTTTTTGAACTAAAAAAAAGTAAATTTCCTGAGCAAAGCTTTAGATAATCTCTGAAAATATAGCAACTTTCACCCATAAATGAGGTACTATATCTAATGATTCAGCTATCAGCTTCTGATATCAAGCATGAAAAAACAATATTATGCAATGCTTTACCCAAGTGAAGCTTCAATTCTTAAGTGATTAACACGTTCCCAATAGCTTTTTGATAACTAGTACCTCAAAATTGTGTTAATTTTAGATTTTGTTTGAGGAGCGTTGTCTGCCATTTCTCTACTTACTTCCCCTGCTGGTAGTATTTATAGGTAGGTCTCCTAATTAAGAAAGTGTAATAATTAGTATGAGATATCTCTAAATTTCCCACCACAAAACTTTATTGTTTAACAATTCAAACTAGTGGTTCTTGTGCTTTAATTTCAGGGTTATTTTATTCTTGAGGTTAAATGAAGCTTTGAGTAATTGGAAGACAAGGGCGATCAATATTATTTGTTTATATTTAATCATTTGTGAAGAATAAAGTGGTAAAACTATCTCTAAATCTTGGGTTTGTCTGTTCCAAAAATTAGAATGAAACAGCCGTTTCAATATCAATTCTATGGTTAAAAATCTAATGGTTGCTTTATTCACTAAAAAGCTGATATCTGAATGCTTACAGTATAATTTTCTGAATTAATCTTGAAATACCCATATCAAAATAATGAGGCAGGATAAATTTGAGTTAAAAAATTAACAAAATAAAATCCTGTTTATCAATTCTGCTGGGAGTATATTTCAAATAAAATTTATGATTAACCAAATTATGAAAATAGAAGAATTATTAAGGCAATATGCAATAGGAGAAAAAAATTTTAGTGGCCTATACTTACAGGAAGCACATTTACTAAAAGCTAATTTAGAAGGTGCTAATTTTTTTGAAGCTAACTTAACAGGTGCTAACCTCAGTCAGGCCAATCTCAGTCGAGTAAATCTGGCCAAAGCGAATCTGACTGGAGCAAATCTAATTGGAACTGATTTAAGCGAAGCAAACTTGTCGGACACTCTTCTAGTAGGAGCTAAATTTAACAAAGCCGATCTAACAAGGGCAAAACTTATCAGAGCAGACCTAAGTTGTGCTGACTTTAGCCAAGTTAATATGGTAGATGCTGACCTCTCAAGAGCTATTTTGTATGAAATAGATTTACATGGAGCTAACCTATATGGGGTCAATTTCCGACGAGCTATTCTTAACAAAGCTGACTTAATTGGCGCTAATCTTATTAGAGCTAATATGACTGGAGTAGACTTAATTGAAGCAAATCTAACAAGAGCAAACTTAACAGAGGCTATTTTAAGCGGTGCTGATTTAAATGGGGCAAGTCTTTTGGGTGCTAATATTTCTGATGTTAATTTAGTTGGAGCAGCTCTTCAAGCAGTAATTATGCCCGATGGTACAGGTTATGAAGAAATTAGCACATCTATTCAAAATTAATAGATTATCAAGTTATTTTAATATTGAGTTCGATGGACTAAACAAAGCAAAAAAAAAGGGGGCTCGAATTAGTTTAAAGAAATATTTACTCAGCCTACTAATGATGACTGATATTGTATAATTTTTAGACATTACCTAAATTTTTGGTGACATTGATGAGTTTTGCAAATTATTTCAACACTATTGGCAACAATAGTTGCAACTCTCCTCCTTACCTGGAGAATGTCACTGTCATCTTAAGTCTCATTAATTAGCCATAATAAAAATGCTTTTCTCATATTAATTTCTCCCAATTCTCAATTCCCTAAAATATTTCCACAGTGGGTATTTACATAGACCAGAAAAATTTTTATTCCTTAATAATATTAAGTATGAGAAAAGAATGCTTTTTGGACTGAAACTTTAATTATTAAGTAACTAACACGTTCCTAATAGCTTTTTTTGATAATAAAAAGCCAAAAGCGTATTAATTTTATAAGTTTTTACTTACTTCACCTACTCCCCTACTCCCCTGTTCAATAAACTATAATAAACATTTATTCAATTGGTGTAATTACTAGATTTGGTGATTAATATGGTATAGTTAATGAGGCAATTTTTTTTTTGCTTGTTCTCTATGCTTTGACTTGCCTTTACTATTCTCTACTGCCTAATATCCTATTTTTAAATATTTAAAAATGAGAGTTAAAATTTTTTCCGCTGTTTTAGTTTTTACTACAGTTTTTCCTAATCTTACAGCCATTGGTGAAAATATCCAACATACACAAAGATTATTATCTAGTAAACAATGTCCTAATTGCGAACTAATAGGTGTTGGTTTGGTATTGGCAAATCTTCAAGGTGCTAATCTAGAGGGAGCTAATTTAAGTGGAGCTAATCTCAGTCGTGCAAATTTAACAGGTGCTAATTTATCTGGTGCTAATTTGGCTGGTACAAGTTTATTTGGTGCAAATTTAACAGGGGCAAATTTATCTGGTGCTAATTTAGCTGGTACAGATTTAAGAAGTGCTTATTTAACAGGTGCTAATTTAACAGATGTTGACCTAAAAAATGCTTTTTTGTTAGGTGTTGTAGGAATGCCATCTAATATAGGTGAAGCTGAAGATTTTTATCGGTTAGGAATTGCAGAAGCAAAGGCAGGAAATTATAAAGATGCTGTTAGATATTACAACCAAGCTATTAGTATGAAATCAGATTTAGCAGCTGCTTATTTTGCTAGAAGTATGTCTCTTGCTGACCTGGGAAATCTTAATGCAGCTATTGCAGATGCTCAAAAGTCTCGGGATATTTTTGTTTCTAAAGGTAGTAAAGAAGGTGAAGAATTATCACAATATTTGGTTGAAATTATTGACCTACGTTTGAATCCTCCAAAACCAGAAAAACCTAATCAATTTGTACACGCTATTGGTTCTTTACTTCCTGCTTTATTAAGGTTGGCGTTTTAGTATGGTTTTTTGAAACTCAATTTTTTTTGTTTGGCTTTGGTGAATGGTGAATGCTAATTATTAGGAATTAGCACAGTTTTTGTTTCCCTCCGACTAAGGGGATAGAATTTAGTCTGAGTTCTGAGAATTTAACATGATTAAATTTTATACCTATTTCTTGATGAAATTAACATTAAAATTTCTAACCCAACAAATACAATATAATCCAATTAAAACCAGCTCTAATTATAGTGTCAATATCTGAAATAATAATAGTTCAAAAATATACCATATATAATGGTACTGCGTATATCCGAATTGTAAACTGTTGAGCATTTTAATTATGAACACAACTGTTGTGGAATGCAACAGACAACAGGCAAGAGAGAAGACAAAATCTAGATGAAATTGCAATTAGGGAATTATGTAAAAAATTAAGCTTCTTCTTCTTTACTTTATAAATTAGCTATACTCTAGGAAATAGAAATTTAACCTAATCTATTCATGGTAAAAAACTACTAGTTAGCTTTTTAATTGCAGTATTAGCAATATCCGCATAACGCATTTCTCCACACATAATTTTACTCATTACTGTAGTAGCTGCTGGTAACTTAACCCCCACTTTATAAGCTACCTTAGGAAACCGATAAAATGCTCCTGCTAAACGACCCGCCCAAGCCATATCTGTACCCCATTCCTCATTAACTATCTGAGTGTATTTTTTCAGAGCATCCCCATTACCACCTAAAGCTTCATCTATAGCTTCAGCGGCTTTGACACCACTAAAAATTGAAGGGCGAATTCCTTCTGCTGATAAAGGGTCTGATAAACTTGCTGCTTCTCCTGCCAATATCGCATTTTGAGTATGAAGATTTTTCTCTCCATCCCATAGAGAAATATAATGTTCTAATAATTGATTTTGACTTACATTTACACCAATTTGTTGAACGTATCCCATCAAATCTTTAGATAGATTTTTGGATTCCCCGCCCCTAAAAGTCGCAATACTAATAGAGCAGGAATCTGCTTTGGGGAAACCCCAAATATTACCATTTTTAACTGAACCAAATTCAAAGGTAGCTTTTTTATTTGACTCATTTAATGGTGCTTCAAAAACTAGACTTTGCCGTTTTTTAGATTCTTTAAAACCTAACCATTTAGACATTGGTCCTTTGGCTCCATCAGCAGCAATTAAATAACGACCAACAACAGGTTCCTTAATTGTTTTAACTTCCCAAGAATCACGTTTAAATTCAATACCTGTAACTTCTGTTTTGTCTCTTAATTCTGCACCTTGTTCTGTAGCTTTTTGGATGAGAAAATAGTCGAAAACATCTCGTTTTACCATCCACATAGGAACGGGTAAATCTGCTTCAATAGGGTCTTCTAATTTCCATGTATAACGAATTTTATTAACCTTGAGAGAAATAGCTGGAGTTAAATCAAAGTCAAACCATTGAGCGATCGCTGGAGATACCCCACCACCACAAGCTTTAACTCTAGGGAAAGATTCCTTTTCTATCACTAAAACAGAACGTCCTTTCTTAGCCAAATGATAAGCTGCTGTACTTCCTGCTGGACCTGCCCCTATAATTATACAATCAAACATTTTTTATTACTTTGATACTGAAATTTTTTCTAATTTCCTAGAAGAGGAAAAAGTCAGTTAATTAGAGGCAGTTTCTAATAGATATAGATAAATAATTGACTTACTTAAACTATCTATAAAACTACCCCCTATAAAAGTTACGAGTCTCCAATTTCCCATGATTCTATAAGATACTCAATTTTGAATACCTTGTGGATTTCAAAGAATGAAGCAACTACAAATATTAGAGTTATGATTAATTTCATTTATAGCAAGTAACTTATCCATGGAGACTGATTTTTATTTCCCAGATAATTATTTAATAAATAATAGCTAATAGTTAATAGCTGATAGCTTTTTTATCTGTGGTATTTTTTTTTAAACTGTAGTCATATCCTTCTCTTTAGCAGCTAGTAACTCATCTATTTTGGCAATATATTTATCAGTCTTCTTTTGAACTTTGTCTTGCAAATCTCGTGATTCATCTTTAGAAATATCACTATTTTTTTCTTGTTTACGAATTGAATCTACCGCATCACGACGAATATTCCGGATAGAAACTTTCCCCTCTTCAGCAAGTTTTGCTGTTTTTTTAACCATTTCTTGACGACGTTCAGCTGTTAGTGCTGGTATATTTAACCGTATAATAGACCCATCATTGTTAGGAGTTAAACCAACATCTGACATATTAATAGCTTTTTCAATCAAGCCGAGACTGGTTTTATCATAAGGTTGAATAGTAATTGTACTAGCATCTGGGATGCCAATATTTGCCATAGATTTGAGTTGAGTTGGGGATCCATAATACTCCACCATTACTCTGTCCAAAAGAGAAGCATTAGCTCTTCCAGTTCTAACAGTATTGAAGGAATTTTTAGTCGCTTCAATAGCTTTTTGCATTTTCTCTTCAGCTTCTTTTAGATTCATGAAAACCTCCTACAATAGTTCCAATTTTTTCTCCCATAACAGCTTTACAGATATTACCCGAAACTGAAAGGTTAAATACAATAATTGGGATATTATTTTCTTTACAAAGAGCGATCGCCGTACTATCCATCACCCGTAAATCTAGAGTTAATACTTCCCCATAACTTAGGGACTCGTACCGTTTGGCCTCTTGATTCTTATGTGGGTCAGAATCATAGACCCCATCGACTTTGGTAGCCTTAAAAATTACCTCTGCCTCAATTTCTGCTGCCCTCAGAGCAGCAGTAGTGTCAGTAGTAAAAAATGGATTACCAGAACCTGCACCAAAAACTACCACTCGACCTTTTTCTAGATGGCGAATGGCTCGGCGACGAATATAAGGTTCGGCCAATTCCTGCATAGCAATCGCTGTTTGGACCCTTGTTGGTACCCCTACTTGTTCTAGAGCGTCCTGTAAAGTGATAGCATTCATCACAGTGGCAATCATACCAACATAATCTGCTGTGGCCCTGTCCATTCCCTTAGAGGCTGCTTTCACCCCTCTAAAAATATTACCGCCTCCAACAACAATTGCTATTTGGATTCCTGTGGCCGCAACTTCGGCCACTTCCTGAGCAATACCTTGGACTACCGCTGGGTCAATGCCATAGCCCAGACTACCCATCAAGGCTTCGCCACTTAACTTGAGCAAAACCCGTTGATAAATTTTCCTCATAATGTGAATGCTTTCTCAACTAAAGTTGCTTCCACAATACGATACCAGTTGAGTTACTTTTTTTAAGTATCTTAAAATTTTTGATAATTACAGCAGATTGAGTAATTAATTTAGTATGTCATAATTCATAACTTAGAATTTGTAAGGATCACGAAACTCCTTACTCAATTTATAAGGCCCTAAAAATTCAGAAACTAATAGCTTCTGTCCTAGAGATAGTTAATACCTCACCCTCAAGAAGTTGAGCGATCGCCCCACATAAATAAGCAACTTTGACTATTTCGAGCTAATTCAAATAATCGTCCATTAAAGCACCATATCGTAAATTAGCCAAAAATTTGGTTTAAAGCCCTGCCCGACTATTAAGGGACTTAGGGAATTATTTTTTTCAATAATTATGTTTCAATTCTAATAAATTATTGGTCTTGAAAATCTCTATTCTAGTTGTTTAATTCATACATTGAGTGAATTTACTTCTAGACATTGATTACTCAAAAAAATGAGACAAACAAATTAAAAATTTTCTAAGTATTTAGCTAAATACTGATCATCTTTCTACCAGTCTTGAGCTAATGCTTGATAACCAACAAGTTTATAAACTAATTTTGCTGCAGTAAACTCAGATACTACCGAATCAGTAATTGGAGCCAACTCCATAATGTCACAACCTAATACTTGATATAATTCAAATATTCTTCGTAAAAATGTAGTTAAAGAATACCAATTTAGTCCTCCTGGTTCTGGTGTGCCAACTCCAGGAATTAATGTTGGGTCAATTCCATCTAAATCTATCGTTAAAAACACATTTTTAGTCTGAATACTAGAGATTACTCTTTCCATCCAATCTGGCTGAATAGCTATTTCTCTTGCTTTAAAAACAGTTAAATTTTTATCCTTTATTAAATCAGCTTCTTCTTTACAAATTGCCCGAATACCTATTTGTACCATTGGTAACCCCATCTCAAATATCCGCCGCATTACACAGGCATGATTATATATTGAACCTTCATATTCATATCGCAAATCTCCATGAGCATCTATTTGAATCACGGTAAAAGGTTCATCAAAATATAATTTTTTATAAGCTTTTACTATCCCATTTGTAATACTATGTTCTCCACCTATAGCAATCACAAACTTTCCATCACTAACTAATTTTTCCACTGTTTCTTGAGTTACTTTTAGCATATCTAATGGAGTAATTTTTTTTCCATTACGAGTATCTGCTATAGGTTCGTGAGTATAGATACCAACTTCCAAACCTGTTTCCCTATCTAATTCTTCGTCATAACATTCTAACTGTTGAGATGCATTTAATAATACTGCTGGACCATTAACACAACCTCTTCTATAAGTAGTAGTTGCCTCATAAGGAATTGGTACAATTACTACTTTAGCGGTAGTGTAATCTGGCTCAATTTCTGAACCAATGAATGGTAGAAGCAAGGTAGAGTAAATTGTTGACATTTTTTTGACTATATTAATTTTCTAATAAAGGTCTAAAAACTGATAGAATTTATCTGATTATTATAAATGTTAAATACGACTTACCTCATATCAATAAATAACTTAAGTATGTAAAAGTTGAGCTTGAATGAGTAAAAAACAAAGTCTCAACTTTCCCCTTTTTCCCCTTTTCAGGGGATAAAAAGAATAAGAATAAACTTCCGTCTTTTAAGCATAAGCTTTCGTCGGTACTGATAATTGATAACTAAAATGATGACTACAAAAAGTTGGACATGGCGAAGCTGGCCGATATGCTACCAAAGCCAAGGAGAAGAGGGACCTCCTGTGATATTAATACATGGTTTTGGAGCTTCTTTGGGGCATTGGCGCAAAAATATTCCTGTATTAGCTGCAAGCTGTCGCTGTTATGCTATTGACTTACTTGGTTTTGGTGGTTCAGCTAAACCTACCCCAAATCAAGATGTTACCTACACATTTGAAACCTGGAGTCAACAAATTAGTGATTTTTGTAGAGAAATAGTTGGGGCCCCTGCTTTTCTTGTCGGAAATTCTATTGGTTGTATTGTGGCAATGCAAACAGCAGTTGATCATCCCAATATTGTTTTAGGGGTAGGAATTATCAATTGTTCTTTGAGGCTTCTACACGAAAGGAAACGATCTAATCTTCCTTGGTATCGTAGTCAAGGAGCATCTTTACTACAAAACCTATTAAAAGTCAAGTGGATAAGTCAGTTATTTTTTAACCAGTTGGCGACAAAGAAAACTGTTAAACGAGTATTATTACAGGCATATAAACGTTCTGAAGCGGTTACTGACGAATTAATTGATTTATTATTAAAACCTGCAAAAGATGAGGGAGCAGTTGACATTTTTGTTGCTTTTACCGGTTATTCTCAAGGACCTTTACCGGAAGATTTATTACCCATATTACCCTGTTCAGCCATAATTTTATGGGGGGAAGAAGACCCTTGGGAAAATATTGAATTGGGAAAAGAATTTGCCAATTTTAAAAATGTAGAAAAATTTATTCCTTTGCCTGGAGTTGGCCATTGTCCTCAAGACGAAGCACCAGAGTTAGTCAACCCTATTTTACAAGAATGGATATTAGAAAAGTGGGAGTCTAAAGTTTAGTTATTAGATGATCAAAATTTTTGATATTTACATTGATTTTGATTGATAAAAAAAATTCAGATACTATCTGATTATAATTAATATAAGTCAAGACTTATCCAAAGACAATATATAAGTATGTATGGTTGTCGAGAGCGATAGTCAAAAAATTATAGCTATCCCCGAGTTTTCTCTATCTTACAAATTGATAAAAACTTAAACAACTGTCATTTTAATTCTCGGATATCTTAGTTCAGAAACTAGATATTTATATCAGAATTTATGTTTCAGTTCATCAATAGTTTATTACCCATAGATATGCCATTTATTTTGAAATAATTCCACACGAACATAGCATAAGTAATGTGGTTTTTTTGAATTTTTTTACGACGACATTGGCAAAATTAAAACCCTCGCGTGTTATTTGATTTCTCTGTCTGTGTAATTCCTCAACTTTCCACCTAAAGGCAAATCTCAAACTCAATTTTTCCGTACTTTCATAACTGATTTGTAGCAATATATTCTGCTGAAGTTTCGGAAACAGTATGCCAGAATAATTTGACCTTTTTATATTACTGGAATTTCTTTAAAATTAATCATCTTTCCTGATGCTAACTCCCACTTATTCCATTTTAATTATTAACAGTTTTTGATATTTTTTAGACCAACACTATCCTCTAAAGGTGAATATCATAAGAGTATCTTGATGTAAGTTATGTCAGTAATAAAAATCTAAAATCAATGCTGAGTAAAGTTGATAAATCCTGATGAATAAAAATGCTTTATAAAAAAAATTAAGTCTCAATTCTTTTTTTTTCAGAGAATAAAAAAAATAAAAATAAATATTTTAAGCCTCTGACTTAAGTAATTTTTAGTATTAACCAAAAAATGCAATTTAATATAATAACATAGTTACTATGTCTAAGCTTAATAATTTTTCAATATATTGAGGCATAAATATAGTGACTCATTTAGAGTTTTATAAGCCAGATTTATTATGCTTTGCTATTAGATTTTCAAATATCTCTAAGGTTTTGAGAAGAGAAGTTGATGAGCGAAAAGCTTCTTCAGTAAGTTCTATTTTTTCTTCAGGTTTATCAAATGTTTCATCAGCCAGTAATGTTAAAGAGCCAATAATTGTGTTGAGAAAACTACGAGCGTCATAAGATGCTTTAGTTAAAACCTGCTGGTCAATATATTTATCCAGTTCAGACTGATTTCCAAACTGTACATAATAGAGATTTCGATAGTAACCATTTTCTTTTTCTAAAAGTTCTGAATGAGTACCCATCTCAACTAATTTTCCCCGATCTAAAACAGCTATTTGATCAGCATTTTGAATTGTTGAGAGACGGTGGGCAATAACTAAAACTGTGCGATCGCGACTTAATTTATCAATAGCCTCCTGCACCAAACGTTCAGAAACTGTATCAAGGGCACTAGTGGCCTCATCTAAGATTAATATTTCTGGATTTTGCAATAAGGCCCTAGCAATAGCCAATCGTTGTTGTTGACCTCCCGAAAGCATAACACCGCGATCGCCTATTTCTGTGTCCCATTGCTTAGGCAAGTCCATAATAAAATCATAAGCATTAGCTTGTCTAACCGCATCAATAATTTTATCCTCTGTAGCATCAGGACAAGCATAAATAACATTATTTTTGATAGTATCGTTAAACAAATAAGTATCTTGACTAACAATACCAGTTTTCTTCCTGAGACTATTAATATCAAACTCACGCAAGTCAATGCCGTCTATAGTAATAGAACCAGAAGTAGGGTCATAAAGTCTTGGTAGTAGATCAGCAAACGTTGATTTACCTGCTCCTGAAGCTCCTACTAATGCCAAAGTTTTACCTCTAGGTAAGGATATATCAACATTTTGGATAATTAAATTATCATTACCTGGATAAGCGAAGGAAATTTTCTCAAAATGAATTTTATTTTTCACTTCATGAAAAGGTATAAAACCTGTTTTCATAATTGGTTTGTTATCCCTTCTCCATAAGTCTACAGCCGTATTAAAACTAGCAACACCCTTAGCAATTGCATTACGACTGCTATTAATTTGAGATACAATAGGCAGTAAGCGAAATAGAACTAAAAGATAAGTAAGTAGGATAGGAGAAGCATTTGTAATTTGATTGGCAAATAAATATCTACCTAATAATAGAATACTAATTACCGTAATCATGCTTATCACTTCATTGACTGGAGCTATTAATGCTGAATTCATTTTTTCTTTCAGTGCTATATCTTCTAGGGAAAGCATTAATTTTCTTAACTGTTTATATTCTCTATTTTCACTATTTACTGATTTAATTAACCGAATACCAGTGAGAACTTCAATAACCTTTATGTAATATTTTTTTTGTTCCTGATTTAAAACCACTCCAAATTTCTTTGAACGACGAATAAATAGCTGATTAATTACTGCTATAAAAACTACCAATAGAGAAGAAATTAAAGTAAGCTGCCAAGAAATAGAAATTAGTATGCTGACAAACAAAGAAAGAATTATCAACTGAGTTACTAGATTAATATAACCATTAATAGTTTGGGTGCATTGAGCTGTATCTGAACCTAAACGTTTTGTTAAATCTCCAACTTTGACTTTTGTGAAAAAATCTAAATCACTATCCATTAATGTTTGGAACATTTCTGATTTAATATTATTTGTAAGACTACGATCAAAAACTACCATCAACAAACTTCTTAAATATGCCGTTAAATTTTTCAGAACAATAGTGAGTATAACTACTAAAAGCATTACGATAAGGCGATAATTTTCTGGAACTCCTTCAAAAGGATATAGTAAAAATTTAATTATCGGCGGAGAACCTGTAATCTCAATTTCTTGCCCAGAAATTTGTAATAATATAGGTACTATTAGAGTTGTATTAACTCCATTAAATAATCCGCTAGCAAATCCTAATATAATATTTCCAATAACTTGAAAATTAAACGGCTTACGAAGAATAAATTTTAATATAAATTCTTTTCCAGACATTGATATTTTCCTAGCCTCTAAGATTATATTCTTTCAATTATTACGATTTTTAATATCTCTTGTTTAAACTTTGATTAAGTCTGATAAAATAGTAGCCATAGCATCAATACTATAATATTTAATACATCTTTCTCTAGCCTTAATACCTTTAGAATTTGCTGCTTTTAAATCATTAAATATTAATTCAATTTGTGCTGCTATTTGTTCAGGAGAACTAGGTTCGACCAAATAGCCAGTATCACCTAAAATTTCGGGAATATCACCCACTTTTGTTGCTATAATTGGCTTAGACATTGCCATGCCATCTGTTAGTTTTAATGGAAATTGTGCCTTAGCTTCGGGAGTATCTCTTTGAGGAACCACTATTATATGGGCGGCAGCTACAATTTCTGGCATGACTGTAGGTGGATGCTTAGGCATTTGAATAATTCTGAGTCCCCATTTTTCTTTTAATTGATGATCATAATCATCATAAGGACTACCACCTACAATTACCAATCTTAAATCTGGCTGATTGAGTTTATCTAAAGCCATTAAAACATCCTCAACTCCTTTATATGGTCGGGGAGCTCCTGGAAACATCAAAATTCTATAACCACCCAAGCCATAATGAGTTCTACTTACCTCTGGATCGTACTTATGAGGGTCAAATAAATTTGTATCCTTACCATTTGGTAAATAAATACCACCAAAACGTTTTTTGAGAAATTGATTGTGTAGAGTAACCTGGTCTGATTTTGAGACCAAACTTTCAATCCATTTTAAATAGAAGGGATGGTCTGGTTGTCTTAATGCTCCTTCTGGCTTCAAAATGTCTCTAGCTAACTGTTTAATACTGGGACGATATTCCCAATTATCTCCTCCATGCCAACTTAACTCCCAATCATCAATATCTAAAAATACTGGGCGACTAGTCTGTATTTTTTTGATTAGGGCTAAACCAAGACTACTTGGTTTAAGTTTATAAGCATAAATAATATCTCCACTAATTTTTTCTAATAATTTTTTAGCAGAAAGTAAAAATCCTGGATAATATTTGTTGGTATAGTTTGTATAAATAGGAACAATGGAGATTTCTGTTTGACTAGTACTAATACTTATGGGTAAACTTGTATCAACAAAGCCTAATATTTCTACATCACATCCAATCTTTTTTAGAGCTTGAGATAATAAAAAGGGACGGACAGCCCCTCCCCATCTACCTGCTCCATTGCTAGATAAGTCGCTAGCTATTATAGAAATTTTCACCAAACCTCTAACCCTCCAAATTATGGGTTAATAGAATAATTATTCTAACTACATATAATAGCGATCGCCATTTAAAATAGATATGTAATATTGTCTGAAGTGTATAGATACTCTAGCTAAAATCTTTCTATATATCTACTTTTTGTAACTCCAAAACTCAGTCTCATATTTATTTATAATTTCCCAAAGACACCATAGTAATTGCTATTAACAGATATATATATTGATTAACTCTTATTAAATTAAATAGTAAATAAAAAATTAACAATACCTTTATTTAAGGTTAAAGCTATTAAACAGATTATATTGAATTTCCGAAATATTTTAACTGTCTTTAAGCCACCCTGTTACTTTCGAGACATTGAGACATCAAACTAAAAGTCCTTATGTCATCCCATAGAAAATTGTTAATAATTCCTACCCCACGGAAATAAAATACTACAGATAGCGAGAGACCCTAGCCTAAAACCTCAAGCAATAAATAAAATATTGCCACATCAACAAATATACTTCTCAATTCTTTCCATAACAAATTGGATAAATCTAAATTTGTCATTTAACAAATCTTAAAGTTAATAAGTGTTGTAAATATTCTACATATTGTTTCCAGGTAACTTTGCTTTCTCCTCCTAGTCGTTCTTGGAAAACATAACCTACTTCTGAAACAGAATAAATATTACCTCGGCCTAAAACTTCAATTAGGATTTTGTATCCTACCGGGCTCAGAGTTTGGCCAGCGATCGCCTGACGATTGACCATAAAGTAGCCGCTCATGGGGTCAGAGACTCGCCCTATTACTTCAGGTAAAATAATTAATCCCAAAAGTTGAGCCCCACGAGACAAAAATCTTCTAACTATATTCCAGTCACTAACCCCTCCATCATCAACATGACGACTAGCCACTACTAAATCAAAACCTTTTTCCATTTCTGCTAATAGTTTTAAAAGAGTTTCTAGAGGATGTTGTAAGTCAGCATCAATAACCCCTAATATTCCTCCTTTTGCTACTTGCCAACCACGAACCACTGCGGTAGAAAGTCCTCTTTCTTTTTTTCTACACATTACCCGGAGTTGGGGGTATTCTCGTGCCATGTTCTGAGCTATCTCCCAGGTTAAGTCTGGGCTATTGTCATCTACTATGATTAACTCATAAGCATTAGGAATTTTAGTATCTAATATAATGGTTATTTTTTCAACAATTGTTGGTAGATTTTGACTTTCTTTATATGTAGGAATAACTAGAGAAAGTTTAATTTCTGGGCTACCTGGTTTTGTCGTCTTATTTTCTATAGTTGAAACCTTTAATAAACCAGTTGGCACTGTTAGTAATAAGTTTGGTTTACTCCTTATCATTAATTGATTTTATTTAATTTTTCCTAGCTTAGTTTTAGTCAATAATATCAAAAACATAAAGATTTTTTTGACTCTTCAATCCTCATATTTACTTTAATGTTTTAGTTCATCTGACAGCAAGTTAGGTGGTAATTAGGCTACAAACATTAAGATGTAAGATATATATTTGTATTATTGTCATATTCTCACCACCAATGAGTATAGATAAAGATGAAAAATGCTTTCAAAAGATTAGCTCAAATCACAAATTTAATTGTAGATTGTATATTTATTCATCAAATTAAGATAAATATTAATTATCATAAATTAAATTAATTTTACCCATTTTAATCAAATCAAATATCTGATTAATTTTGCTTCGTTCTTCATCTGTTATTTGTTTGCCAGATAAAATTGAGGAAGTAAGTTGTAAGTGTTCCTGACGATTAAGTTTACCCGATGTCATAATTCGGTTCACCATTTGATTGATTGTCACCTTTGGTTTATTTTGTTCACTCCATAACATAAATCACTTGTATATAAATTTTTTATCTATTACTGTATGTATAATAATACATATAAGTACTATGAAGTTAATAATATAACAGTCCCCAGTGTAGTTGTACAGAAAATATATTGAAATAGGGAAAAAAGTAATAAGTTCAGAGTTTTGATGTATAGCAGATATAAGATTAACGTGATAAAATTAAATAATTAAATTCCTCCCAGCTTGTTCCCTATCATCTGACTAGTTATCCCTCTAAATTTCCCGACAACGAAAATATTTGGTTCGGAGATATTAAATTTAGTTTTTATGGACATTTATAGATTACCAGCACTTTCAGACAACTATATTTTCTTATTGCATGACCCAAATCAAAATATTGGGGCTGTAGTCGATCCTGCCGAAGTTAGGCCAGTAATAGACAAACTAGAATCCTTGGGAGCTGAGTTGGTGACTATTTTTAATACTCACCATCATTTCGATCATGTAGGTGCTAATAAACAGTTAATCCAAAAGTTTCCCCAATTGAAAGTTTATGGTGGAGTAGAAGACCGAGGCAGAATTCCTGGACAACAAGTATTTTTACAGGAAGGCGATCGTGTCCACTTTGCCGATAGAGTAGGAGAGGTTTTATTTGTTCCTGGCCATACAATTGGCCATATTGCTTATTATTTTCCTTCTGTAGCTTTTGGGGAAACAGGAGAATTATTTTGTGGTGATACTTTATTTGCTGGTGGTTGTGGTCGTTTATTTGAAGGTACACCAGCCCAAATGGTAGATTCTTTGAACAAATTACGCAACTTACCTGACAATACTCGAATATGGTGTGCCCATGAATATACTTTAAAAAACTTACAGTTTGCGATAACCGTTGATAAGGACAATACTGATTTACAATCTCGTTGGGCTGAGGTTAAGACAGCACGTGGTCGTAATGAAGCAACTGTACCATCAATGATAGGTGTAGAAAAACGCACAAATCCTTTTCTGCGCTGGGAGCAACCTGCCCTACAATTAGCAGTTCAAAGTCAAGATCCAGTACAAACTTTCGCTCGTCTGCGAGGAAGGAAAGATAGATTTTAACTCAAGGTTTTGATATATTCCTGGGGTAAACGTGCGGGGCAGTATCAAGAAATAAGAATTCAAATTTCAACAAGTCTACTTAAATTAAATTGCTATGACTACATCAAAGTATTAAGAATTTTCCTCTCCCTAAGCGTTTATTCTATTTCAATAATCTGTTTCTGTATCCCCTACGATAGAGTTGAAACATTCAAAAAACTTTGGTTCTCTGGCACTTGTTGCTTAGAACCTTTCTGACTAAAAGCATTAGGTGTAGTAAACCCCATAAATCTAGTTTAATAGTTGCAAACACTATATAATAGTAGCTATATATTATAGGCTTTTAAAGCTGTTTCAGACAAAAGTAATTTTTTTATTGCAACAAAAAGTCCCCCTAAAAGCTCGGCTTTAAACCAAATTTTGCGGTAAGGAATTGGATTTAAAGGAAGGAATAGGTCTCATCACATTTCCCCTTTACAGAGTTTAAAAATCGAAGCAAAGGTTAGGATATTAACAAAAACAGCATACATCAACTCTATCTTGTTAATCTTCTATTGTTCCTTCCTAGGGACATTGCATAAGAGCGTCCCTACTGACTCAGTTTTTAATGGAAAAAGCAATAATGTTCTATTTCATTTAACTCAGGAGAATATGTTGGTAAATATTTAATGTAGGGAGGTTGCATCAAGGTGTCCGTAATGATTTTATTAATTCTCTAATTTTTGGGGACTTGTCAAAGCTTGCATTTTCTCATACTACTAATTGTCCTTTTTTTGATTCTAGTAATAATTTTTCTGCTAACCATTTTTCAAAAAGTAAATAATTACAAGAAACCTCAAATGTTAATGGAGTAAATAATTTTTCCTGATACAAACCACTTATAGTACTTAAATAAAGAATTCTTTTTCCTGGCTTGAAATGATAATATCTTTATTGATCGGTTTATATATTTTTAACTATAATCTTCTTCCTTTGTCAATTCCAGGATTTCATCTACCCCTCTTGCTCCCCTAATTTGTCTATCAAAGTAATTGGGACGAAAGCTCTGCCTTGACGAAATGTTTTTGGAGGGTTACTCACTTTCATAACCTTACAAAAACAACTTATGGATTCTAAATTCTGAGTTATAAATTCTGAGTTCTGACTTATTTTTAGAGGGTTGCTCACTCCCATATCATTACAAAAACAACTTCTAGCTTCTTGAGTTTTGATGATAGCATTGTCTTTTGTTTTCTGCGAGCTTAGCTTAGGTTTTACATATTAAGAGGATAGTATATCAAATGGAGGTAAGAGGTGGGAATTATTACCACTTCCTAAGAGTATCCCACTTATGGGTCAGGTTTTAAAACCATTTTATTATTCAAAATTAACAAAAATTATTGTAAGCATTAAGATTTTTGGTACCTTGAGTATGTATAAATAAGTAAGGTTTGATTAACAACATAATTATATTAGGCAACTAATTTTGGCTGTGAAACCAATCCTGGTTTATTTTAAAATGTCAAGACTAATGTTAATATTGAAATATTTATTAAGCAAAATGTTAAAAATTGTAAAGAGTGTTAAGATTAGCTTAGAATAATAAACTAATTTAGAAAAATGCTAAACCCTAAATTACCAGAGCCAGACTTACTTAAAACCTTACTGCAGCCTTTATTAGATGATTTTAGGTATTGGTTTGAATGTTCCCGCGAGTTATTGGAGAGAGAAAAAATTCCTTTTCTAAGTAGCAGTGAACACTTAGACTTACTTAATAGGGTAAAGCAAGCTCAACAGGAAGTTAATACAGTACAAGCTCTTTTTCAAGCAACTGGAGGTCAAGTTGGGGTAGAAACTACAATGCTTATGCCTTGGCATAAGCTACTAACCGAATGTTGGCAAGTTGCGATGAGGTTTCGCAAAGAGCAATCTAGATAAAATGTAAAATTATAATTAAATTTAGTCCAAGCCTAGAAACTGGAATGATGATCGCAATTCTATATGATATTGCGAGCTTTACCAGACGAGGATAACAGCAATAATTTAAAAATATGATGCCATAAAGATTGAAAGTGGATAGCTTTGAGAAGGTTAGATGTTAAATTGAATATTTTGAATCATTCTGAACCAAGAAGTATGTTGATGTTACTTTTTAACAGGAAATAGCTTTGAAGTTGATATTGTTAATCTATAGTAATGACACTGTTTCTTATGAAAAGAATGATGAAATATCTACATAAGACAACTTCTGCTAATAAAATTTATCTAAAGTCAAACTAATAAAATCATAAAAGCTGTTTTATTTAAAAAAAAATTACTGAGTAGCTATTTAGCTTTGAGGAAAACACTATGTTACATCTGCTTTATATTTTAGCCTTCACTACTATTGCTGTTTTGGCTGTTCGTAATTTAATCAGTAGTCTATTAACAGTGGGACTTGAGTCTCAATCTTTGTCCTCGAAACGAGGGTGGTCTACTCCTGAGCCTTCTTCTCAGTCTAGTAGAACTCCACATCCAGAACTATTAGATGAATCTGGGAATTTTATTGATGAACCTTTGTTAGTAATGCGCTCTGTTAATGTACAAGAAGCTCGTGAAAAGTTGGATGCCATTTATAATTCCCAGCTTGGTTCCAGTGGTGAAACCCAAGATGAAAAGAGAAAGTGATTAGCATAAAATTAATAAAATGTCAAATTCTTGCTATTAGTTTGTTGCAAAAACTGATTACTAGGGAATATTTAAAAGGCTCTCAATATAATCTTTGATGTGGGACTTATTGGCTAAAAAAATAGCTAAAGCGCTATTTATAATAAGCCTTTGATGGTTAATGATCAAGGAGATTAAAATTCAACCCATGAAAGATTCTTATTTCCTTAGTCGTAAAATTCTACTACCTCGTTGTTGGATAGAAAGTATATTCCACAAAGTAATGAATGAACATCAAAGCTGTGAAACTGCTATAAACGGGGTCAAAGCTTTAACTACTAGATAAGTGAGGCCCCTAGCAGAGGCTGACAAGTGGATTAATAGGAAGGTAATTAAACTCTTGTAATTTATAATTCATTCCCAAGATAGCTGGGTCATGTAGGTTAAAACACAGAGGGTTAATGGATAATAATATATTATTATTAGAGCTATAATCAATAATTATGCTAAACTCTCCGGGAGAGTTTATCCCACGCTCATTAGTTATAACAAAGGAGGAAGGGAATGAGGAAACTTCTATTTGACTCCTAAGCATTATAGGTAAAGAACAAAGGTGTGTAATTCTTGGTCAGTCTACCTATAGAGGCATAGATTTTAGGCAGAGTATGATTGGGTAAAAAGCCATCGCGGAGATATGACCACTCTTAGATGTAGTGTAACCTAACTATTAGCGATGAAAAAGGCTAGAAATTTTGAGAGAAGACTGAGTAACTCATAGTCCCTTTGAAGTGTGGTATGAGATACAAAGGGTTTGCTGAAATAAATCAGTGTCAATCTAAATCTCAAGTGGAAGGATGTAGATTTTTAACAGGCCCTTGAATAATGTATTTAAGTTGTAAAAGTTAATTTACAAATTATCCAGAGGTGGTGAAGTTCACTTCGGGGTGTAAATACTAAAGACTAATGACTGGACTTATTGGAGTAACACAACCAAGAAATATCTAGTCGTAAGGAAAGAAGTTACAATGAGCTTTGAAACGGTAAAAGAATAAATTTGTATCTTGTGGACTAAAATTTAGGTCAACGGTATAAATTGAATTTAACTACATCCTTCCCTGGTCTAAAGGCGGTAACAGCACATAAAAAAACAAATAATTGTTACATTAACATTGCCACGAGTCCAAAACTGTCAATGACTTAAAAGTAGTTAAAGATGTACCTTTTAATTGGGACGTATGGGAGAGGATCTCAGAAGGAGATGAAAATCTCACGTCCGGTTATGAATACGAGTCTGGTAGGGTAACTTACCTGACGAAGGTTTAACTGACTGAGAGATTAATGGTAGTTCAATAATTATGGTTTTCTATGGAATTTTCCGCAAACGATGCCATAATTATTGACAAATAAGCAAAAGTTATAAAATTACTAACTAACCCTAAGTAAATTTCAGTCTACCTGTATTTGGGATTCAGTCTGAAAAAGTGTGTAATTAATTTTGTGTATCTGCTTATTAATAGTGAGAATGTAAAATCAACCATATATATTTTTTGTTATTCAGTGCAATAGTTGAAAAATCAATCGCCAGATGACCATTCCTAGTTGGCATTGGCAGAACTGGTGCTAGAGGTTCCGCAGATAAAACCACAAATTTACTTTAAGTCATCCCTGACTGCTCTCTCTCATGCAATGGAAGACCAGGTTTTAGCAAGCTCCGATCAACCTCTGGTAATAGCGACCTTCCAGAAAGAAAGTTTTTATCGTCAGGAGGCTCACCGTTATCGACGAATAGGAAACCTAACATCCCAAGTATATGTACTAGCTGCACCAGAAACGGAGTTTAAACATTCTTCTGAGTATCACGAAACGGTGGCTTTTAATAGTAAAGATGCTTTAAGTAGAGAATGGAATTTATTGGTGCTTGGTCAAGGATATTCAAGTTGTTTGATTTCTAATGAGTGTGATAATTCTGGCCTAGCTAAGAAAATATCTCAGTTCAATGGAATTGATCAAATACGTAGGTTTGAAGGTATCTGGACTTTTGAGCGTCAGGTATGTCTCGAATCTGCAATTTTATTACTGACTCGAATTCTTAACTATAGACCAGAGTTAAAGGAAAAAGTTCAAAGAGCTACAGAAGTTTATGGTATCAATTTGGATTTAAGGAAGGGAAAAAAATCTGTTAAGAGTAAGTCTAGCTATAGTTGTACTAATTTTCAGAAAGCCTCAGAAGTAATCGAAAATAATAACTTTAATTATCCTTTTGCCCAACGTTTAGTGACTTATTTGCAAGCAAGTCAGTATAAGTTGATTAAAGCTTATCGCTCAATTGCGGCTCAGGAAAAAAAACAACGCTTGATTAATATTATTTCTTCTGCTATTAGGCGATCGCTAGATCCTGATGAGATTATCAAAGTGGCAGTGGAAGAGCTGGGAAAAGCACTTTTAGCCAGCCGCTGTTTGATCTACCAGTGTAGGCCTACGGATAAAATAGCAATTATTACTTACGAGTATTTGGGCCGATCAGTAAAATCTTTGCTGAATCAGGTATGGCCTTTAAAGGATAATTATTTGTTTGAGGAAGCTATTCAAACTCAAGGGCGAGTTTATATAGAAGATACAAGCTTGCTACCTGAGTCTTTAGTGCCACAAACATCAGAAACTGCTAAATCTGAGGGTAAAAATTATCTAGAAAACTTAATATCTCAATGGGAGATTTCGAGTTGGTTGATGATACCCCTACTGTACCAAGGACGAGTATTAGGTATGGTGGAACTACATAATTGTGGATCATGTGACCATAACTGGTCTGAAGAACAAATAGATTTAGTAGAAGCAATCGCTACTCAGTTAAGTATGACTTTAATTCATACAGAAACTTATGCTCATCTAGAAGAATTAAATCAACAATTAGAGGCTCTTGACCGGACTCGCAGTAATTTAATTGCTATTACTGGCCATGAGCTACGAACTCCTCTGTCAACTATCCAAGTTTGCCTGGAAAGTTTGAGTCAAGAACCAGATATGCCTGAAGAGTTACGTCAGGTAATGCTAGAAACTGCATTGGGAGATGCAAATAGAATGCGAAATCTTATACAAGATTTCTTAACATTGTCTCACTTAGAAAGTGGTAGAGCTCAATGGAATATAGAATATCTACCTCTACTAGAATGTGTTGATTTAGCTTTAAGTAGTGTTCGTGGTCACAACTTAGAGAAGGAGTTACCGAATATTACTACCCAGGTATCGGCAGAACTACCTTTGGTATTGGCCGATGGAGAATGGCTAGTAGAAGTTTTGTCAAAACTATTGGACAATGCTTGTAAGTTTACTCAGGCTGCAGGAAGAGTAATAATTACAGCTACTTCCAATAGTGAAAATATGTTGGAGGTGACGATTTCTGATACTGGCCGTGGGATTGAAACTGATAGGTTAGAGGCTGTATTTGATCGTTTCTATCAAGAGGAAGGTGCTTTACGTCGTAGTGTTGGTGGTACTGGTTTGGGTTTAGCTATTTGTCGTCAGATTATTAGTCGTTTAGGAGGAAAAATTTGGGCTGAGTCGGCGGGTAAAGATCAGGGCAGTCAGTTTCATTTTACTATTCCAATTGTTGATCATACTCAGAAGCAAAAAGAAAGACAAAAGGAACTTAATTAAGTTGACATAGCAGTCAAATTAAAGAGAATTGAATAGTTAAATAAAAATTTACTATACCTCTTTAAAATTACAGGTCTATAGGAATATTGTCTGAGTATGAGTAATGAGCGAAAGTATGAGAATGATTAGCCTGAGCTTCCTGATAATTTTTTTTGCCTGGGTCTTAGATAAGTTACAGACTGCAGTCAGTTGTATATTCCTGAAACACGGAAGCTAGCTCCAAAACTTATGCAATTACGCTTATGTAAGTTTAGGTAGGTTTAGTAGAACAGCTTATTACTAAATGCTGAAATTCAGTCATAGATTATTTGTGATTTCTGAGTTCTGACTTGTGCCTCAGGGTGTTGTGTGGCCATACTTTCAATCATCCTTTTGTAACAGAACCTTACAATTGTTTTAACTTGAGTAATCCTGGTGATAGGATTCAATCAAAAGGTTCATATAAGAAATCTATGGCAGACGAACTAATAGGCAAACCTCCAATTTTTGGTGGCAGCACTGGTGGCTTGCTCACCAAGGCGGAAGTTGAAGAAAAGTACGCTATTACCTGGACTAGCTCTAAAGAACAGGTTTTTGAAATGCCTACAGGCGGGGCAGCTATTATGAATCAAGGTGAAAACCTACTCTATTTAGCCCGCAAAGAGCAATGCTTGGCCCTCGGTACTCAATTACGGACTAAATTTAAGCCCAAAATTGATAACTTCAAAATCTATCGGGTTTTCCCCGATGGTTCTAATGAATATCTACATCCGAAAGATGGTGTCTTTCCTGAGAAGGTTAATGAAGGCCGTCCCTATGCAGGAAAGATTAATCGTAATATTGGAAGTAATCCAGAACCTGCTACCCTTAAGTTTTCTGGTAAAAACCCCTATGACGAATAGGCTCGGATCTATCATTTAGGTATGGAATAGAATTAGCCCTAAATAATATAGGCATTTAAGGCTATAAATATTCTTTGCATTTTTATTTCTTTATTATTAATACCTCGGCTTTTAGATATTTTATGTAAAGCTGAGGTTTTAATTTTTCTGGGTTTTCTGTTTATTTAAGAGAGATTTAAAGTGACAAAAACTTATGGTTAAGCTGATGGTAGTGTAGTTGCTATGGAAAAGTCTTTATCTGTAAATGCTTTCAGTTTTTTTCTTTAACATATTATTTGTTAAAAAGCAATATTAATTGGTATTCTAATATAGCGAGACTATGACAAATCCCAACATTAAAATAAAATAGTTATAATTTTTTAATCTAATACCAATTTCAAAATTTTTGAAATATGATTTTTCCAGACTTCTCTGAATTTTCCCGACTAGCAAAACAAGGTAACTTTGTCCCTGTCTACCAAGAATGGATAGCAGACCTTGATACTCCTGTTTCTTCTTGGTATCGGGTGTGTAAGGATCAACCCTACAGTTTTTTACTAGAATCAGTTGAAGGTGGGGAAAAAATCGGACGTTATAGTTTTCTAGGTTGTGATCCATTGTGGATCTTAGAAGCTAGGGGCGATCATACTACCCAAACTTATCGGGATGGCAAAGTTAAAACTTTTGAGGGGAATCCCTTTGATGTTCTAAATAACTGTCTCCAAGACTATAAACCTGTAAAGTTACCTCAATTGCCTTCTGGTATTGGGGGGTTATTTGGTTTCTGGGGTTATGAGTTAATTCGGTGGATCGAACCTCGTGTTGGGGTTTATCCTGCTACTGAAAATGATTTGCCTGATGGTTTGTGGATGCAGGTGGATAATTTGTTGGTTTTTGACCAGGTAAAGCGGAAGATTTTGGCGATCGCTTACGCGGATATACGTTCTCCAGAGGCAAACTTAGAATTAGCTTATCAACAAACTTGCGATCGCGTTTCTGAGTTAGTAGATAAATTACGATCTCCCCTATCACGACAAAATACTTTACTAGAATGGCAACCGCCTGAAGGAAAAGACAAAGAATTTACAGATATACATACCAGCAACACACCCCGTGCAAAATTTTGTGCTAATGTGGAAAAAGCGAAAGAATACATCAAAGCAGGAGATATTTTTCAGGTAGTTATTTCCCAACAACTTTCTACCGAATATACAGGAGAACCTTTTGCTTTGTATCGTTCCCTGCGACTAATAAACCCTTCCCCATATATGGCTTATTTTAATTTTGGTAATTGGCAAGTTATTGGTTCAAGTCCAGAAGTTATGGTGAAAGCGGAAAAAACCCCTGATGGCAAACGCCTTGCAACTGTTAGACCTATTGCTGGTACTCGTCGTCGTGGTAAAACTTACGCAGAAGATAATGCTTTAGCTGAGGAGTTGTTGCAAGATCCGAAGGAAAGAGCAGAACATATTATGTTAGTTGATCTAGGTCGGAATGATTTGGGGCGGGTTTGTCAAGTGGGAACAGTAAAGGTTGATCAGTTAATGGTAATTGAACGTTATTCTCATGTGATGCATATTGTGAGTAATGTAGTGGGAGAATTGGCAGATGATCGAACTGCTTGGGATTTATTGAAAGCTTGTTTTCCTGCGGGAACTGTGAGTGGTGCGCCGAAAATTCGAGCGATGGAAATAATTAATGAATTGGAACCTTGTCGGCGGGGTGTTTATTCTGGAGTTTATGGCTATTATGATTTTGAGGGTCAGTTGAATAGTGCTATTACTATTAGAACTATGGTTGTGAGGCCGAAAAATAATGGAACGCACACTGTAACTGTGCAAGCGGGAGCTGGTTTAGTTGCAGATTCTGTAGCGGAAACAGAGTACGAAGAAACTATTAATAAAGCTAGAGGTTTGTTAGAGGCAATTAGGTGTTTGAATAGTAATTAAATAATTAGTTTTTGTTGATAAAGTTGGTAAGATTAAATTTATTGATATTTTTCCTAAACTGTAATTTTTGGAATTATCAAAAGAATTAAATTTAGTGATATTTTTCCTAAACTGTAATTTTTTGAATTATCAAAAGAAATAAAAATGCAAACCGAGTTTAACTTTTTTCAGCATTGGTATCCCCTTTCTCCTGTTGAAGACCTTGACCCAGAAATTCCTGTTTCTATAACTTTGTTGGGAATGGGTTTAGTAATTTGGAAGCCAAGATATTCTCAGAATTACCAGGTATTTTTAGATGTTTGTCCTCATCGTCTCGCACCTTTAAGCGAGGGTCGTGTGGATGAAAAAACTGGGAATTTAATGTGTAGTTATCATGGTTGGCAATTTAATTCTGAAGGTATCTGTACTGATATTCCCCAAGCTGAAAATCAGGAAATTATAGAAAAAAATCGGCAAAATTTCTGTGTAACTTCGTTGCCAGTACGTCAAGAAAATGATTTACTATGGGTTTGGCCTGATAGGAAAACAGCAGACTTAGCTGCTAGTACACCCCTACCATTATCACCACAAATAGATGCTGAGAAAGGTTTTGTGTGGTCTTCTTATGTTCGCGATCTAGAATATGATTGGGAAACTCTAGTAGAAAATGTCGCAGATCCGAGTCATGTTCCTTTTTCTCATCACGGAGTACAAGGTAATAGAAACAAAGCTAGACCAATAGTTATGGAGATTTTACAATCAACGATCAATGTAATTAAAGTTTCTATTTCGAGAGGTTTACCTACAATAATTACTTTTGAACCACCTTGTCGTTTAGAATATGAAATTAGTATTGGTAAGGATGGCAAAAAAATAGGACTAGTTACTTATTGTTTGCCAGTATCTCCTGGAAAATCTAGAATTGTGGCTCAATTTCCTAGGAACTTTGCGAAAATAATTCATCGGTTGACACCCCGTTGGTGGGACCACATTCAAAATCGCAATTTGGTTCTTGATGGAGATATGGTTTTACTAAATCAGCAAGAGTATTTACTGCAGCAAAAACAATCAAGTAAAAGTTGGAAAACAGCTTATCAATTACCTACAAGTGCAGACCGTTTAGTAATTGAGTTTAGAAATTGGTTTGATAAATATTCTCATGGTCAATTACCTTGGAGTGAAGTTGGAGTTAGTGATTCAAATAATTCTTTAGTAAATAATAATCATGGCTCACTATTAAATCGTTATCAACAACATACTCAGCATTGTAGTAGTTGTCGGCAGGCATTAAAAAATCTAAAAAGGTTACAAATTTTCCTGATAACTTATTTCGTAGTTACTGTTTCTGGAGTTGCTATATTGCCTGATAATTTACGGATTAAAATAGGTTTACCTTTAATAATTACAGCAGTTTTAGGAATGGGAATTTATGCTGGATTGCAATTTTGGTTGATTCCTCAATTTTACTTTGTTGATTATATCCATGCTCGAAAATGAATGAGTTAGAAATTATCTGATTTATGAAAAAAAATTAGCATTTTGTCAAGATATAATTTGCGGATTAAAATAGATTAAATTTTAATAATTATAGCAGTTTTAAAGATTGGGATTTATGTGGGATTAAAATTGTGTTTAATTCCTCAAATTTTACTTTGTTGATTATATCTATGCTTGAAAATGAATGAGTTATAAATCAGATAATTTATGAAAAAAAATTAGCATTTTGTCAAGATATAATTTGCGGATTAAAATAGATTAAATTTTAATAATTATAGCAGTTTTAAAGATTGGGATTTATGTGGGATTAAAATTGTGTTTAATTCCTCAAATTTTACTTTGTTGATTATATCTATGCTTGAAAATGAATGAGTTAGGAATTATCAGATTTATGAAAAAAAAATTCGATATTTTCATTGCTCAAGCTTTATGAGAGTAAAAAATAATAGTCAGGAAAATTAACCAGGTTTGTAATTTTGATGCATAAGTTTTGTTGCTCTCAAAAGGTAACCACTTAATAACTGGGTGCTTGCCTGAAAAGTATTCAAGAATATGTGATCAGATCAAATCAGATAAAATCAGATAAAATTTGATATCAAAGACAAATACAGCTCCCTGGTGTTCTTTACCTCAAGGAAAAAAAACTGTAAGCATTGACTAGAACTCAGCAATAAGCTCATTTTTTTTGAGTGTGGGAGAAGGATATTTTAACCCTTAGCTCCCAAAGATGATAGCTGAATGCTAAAAGCCGATAAGATAACTATTTAATTATTTGTTAGTTACTTGCTATCAACTGCATTTCAGATACCCAAGTACCATGAAAACCATAAGGTACTCTCTGAGGTAACATTACCCGTGCTACAGGCTCTCCCATAATATCCTGAGCATCTATAACCAATAATTCAGAATGTTTCTCTTTTTCATCATATACAAAGGTTAACAACCAACCATCGTCTTCATCAATAGAACCTATTCTCGGAGCAAAGGTTGTGGCGCCCCCATAACGACCTTCACCAAAGTCATGGGATAGGGATCTACCAGTACTGAAGTCATATTTAATAATTCCATCAAACAATGGTCGCAAGGATGCCATTCTAGAAGTATAACCATAGCGCATTTGCCGACCGACAAACCTATGATTAATACAAGGAAATTCGGAGGGTCTCTTGTCTAACATCCCTTCTCTAACAGCACCGGTTTTGAGATTAAATGCCCATCCATACATGCGGGGAATATTCTCATTGGGGTCTCTAGCAGTACCAGGATACCAATAAGTTGAACTCATGCGACAACCGTATAATATTATTTCATCTTCAAATTCGTAAGCATTGAGAATATGATTCATATAGCAAGGTTGAGCTTCAAACCAGTGAATGTCTTCATTGTTTCCACAGCGAGGTAAAATACCAAAACGACTGGGGACTCCAGTTTCAAACATCCAAGCGGGTAAACCTTGTTTTTCTCTTTCTGGACGGAAGCGTAATGGTAAGTCCATTAAAATTGTATAATTTTTTGTGATGGCAAAATCATGGGGACCACTTGGAACGGGTATATTAATTGGTGTTATCTGTAATAGCTCGCCTCTAGCTGAGATTATACCATATTTTAAATATGGAGCTACATCAAGGGCGTAACCAAAAAATATTAATTCTCCGGTCATGGGGTCAATTTTTGGATGAGCAGTAAAAGCAGAGTCTAAGTAACCATCACACAAATATGGTCCTGTTGTTTCTAGGCTGGGAACTCTAATTTCATAAGGTAAACCTGCTTCCCAAAGGGCTAATAGTTTTCCGTTGTGAAAAGTTAGACCATTATTGGCCACGTTTTTATATGGGCCATAGGGATTATTCATTTGGGGAGGTTCTAATCTGCCGCTCCAGACGGCATAACCTAAGTCTTTTTCTACTTCAAATCCTCCCGTCCTTACATAGCGGTTTCGATATTCTGCTCTACCACCACTAATTCTTACTCCATGTATCATTCCATCGCCATCCATCCAATCATATTTACCTAAAGGGGTAAATTGAGGATTTGGGCCATTTCTAAGATACATTCCTGATAAGTCTCTAGGGAGTTCACCTTTAATTTCTAGGTTGTTAGTGGTTATTTCTTTGCTGACTGGGGCAAAATTACTCATTAAGTAGGGGTTAAATTTTGTTGTTGTAGTCATTAGAAGTCGCTCCTATAGAAAAAAATTAAGCTTCTATTAAAAGCTTATGACCACTTTTCGATTCTGTATAGTCTTGTCAAGATTTACATATAAGGATCCTAAATGATATTAGAGAAAGTCTTGATCATAAAAATGTGGTTAGATTTTGTATAATAAAAAGTTTATCTTTTTTATGATGTCTGATTTATATTCAAAATCATTTAGGGTTAGTTTCGCCTTAAGCTAAAAATTAGAAATAAGTCATAAATAATAAGTCATAAGTCATTAATTATGAGCTAAAAATATTTATGCTAATTTGACTGCTGTTCCTATTGCAGTTATTAATAGCAAGGCACCTTTTTCATCGACATTAATGGTGCCTGTATCTATTTCTATTCCTACAACTGCATTGGCTCCCATGCGTCTAGCACGTTTTTCTAATTCGGCGATCGCTTCTTCTTGGCCCTGTTTAAACAATTCCTCATAACTACCGGTACGACCTCCAATAATGTCTCTAATTCCAGCAAAGAAGTCTCTAAGAGCATTACTACCATAAACTACTTCAGCAGTTACAATTCCTAAATATTCTTCAACTTCAGATCCTTGAATTACATCAGTTGTAGTTATAATCATCTTTGAATTATTACCAGTTAATTTTTTTGAGCTGACCCAACTTTATTTTTTCCTGTAGAAATACTATAGGAACTGAATAAGTTATTACTTTACTAAGTTATCGTAATCCGCTAATAAGTTATAAAAACTCAAAAAATAGAAATAAATTTCCAATCTATTGCTCTTTGGCCCTAAGTCTATGCTCAAGAATTTGTAAGACTTTGGAAAATATCAAAATAGGGTTTCTAGATTAGGGAAAATCAATTAAGACAATTAAATTTCAACAAAATAAGTATTTTTTTCAGAGCCAATACTGCTGTTTAACTTAGGATTAAGTTAATAGATTTTCTGGTCTATTTTTTTGCTTTTAAATTGGTATTATACTACTTTTAAAGGTTGCTAATTTTGGTATATTTATTACTATTAAATAATTCATTTTTACTGATTATTTACATCTTTTTTTTATGGAAATAATTACACTATTTTTGACTATAAAACCCTTTTCATAATATTTTTTAATAGTCTGATACTACTTTGGAAATTAATTACAAGTGTATGAAAAATATTTTTTTTTTACATTTTAAAATCAAAAATAATTAAGGCAGAATAATTATTTTACTGATTTACTTAATAGTAATATCTTGGGTAAATAAAACTTTCAAAATACTTAAATTGATGATTTAAAGTCTTATTGAACTATTTTAAAAATATGAAAATTCTACTTTTGCTAAGATAAAGCCTGTTGAGAATTGATAATAATTCTGGCAAAATGACAATTTTTAAAGTAGTATAACAATGAGGATGTACCGAATGGTGACGAAATAATTTATATGTGACATACTGTCAGGTTGACAAACCTTAATCCCTGAGATATTGATAACTTATAACTCAAATATTGAGTTTTGAAAAATAATTTTAACCTTGTTAAAGGATAGAAATAGGCGATCGCTAATACAGCTCAGTATAGACAAGATTTTCAAGGTAAGTTTTGGTTAATTCTTTGTAGATAATTCATGAACAAGCTGATATGATTAATAACTTATGTAAACATTATTAATGTTAACTTTAGGCTGGCCGTGTACAAACAAAAAATACCAATACTTAATAGTGTAATAGTGGGTCTTATTTTGGCCACTATTCCTTCTATTGCTTACGGAGCTCCTTGTGAACAAATAAGGAAGACAAATGAAACCTCAATTACTTTTCCAAGTTGTGGGGACAAATTATGGGCTCGAGTTGATCAAACTGCGGGTTCAGAACTAGATGAACTACTACGTCAGGGACGAGAATTAGCAGATGAGAAAAAATATCAAGAAGCCATAAGAATATATCAACAGGCAGTACGTTTAGACCCCAAAAATGCTACGATATATTCGGGTATTGCTTACTTGGAAGCAGTGCAAGAAAATTTCCAAGCGGCAGCTCTATTTTACCAACAGGCGATAGCTATAGATCCTCATAATGCAAAGTTTCAATATGGTTTAGGATATGCTATGGCAAAATTGGAAAATTATCAGGCGGCAGTTGAGGCTTATCGCCGTGCTTCTCTCCTAGACCGAAATAATGTTAATACTCATTTAGGTTTGGGTGCTGCATTGTTTCGCCTGGAGAAATATGGTGAGGCAAGGGTTGCATATGAAGTAGCAATTAAATCTAATCCTAAAAATCCTGAAGCTTATGCTGCGATGGGCTTAGTGTTACTTAAGGAAAGACTTTTTCCTGAAGCATTAGTACATTTACGAGAGGCTGAAAAGTTATCTCCTAGAAATGCGGAGATACAAATTAAGTTGGCGACTGCTTTATTAGCGGCTGCAGATACTAAGGGCGCTTTGGTAGCTCTGGAGTTAGCTTCTCGTTTGGAACCTCGAAATGCAGATATTCAGTTTCAAGTTGGGGAAATTTATCAGGCGCAGAATAATACTGAAGGTGCTTTGAGGGCTTATAAAAGAGCTTTTTATGTTGACCGATCGTTGTTGAAAGCTAAGTTTGCTGCTGCGGGGATACTTTTAGAACAGCAGAATTATTTAGAGGCAATAATTATTTATCGGCGAGTTATTCAAGCTGATCCTGAGAATGCAGATGCTCATTATAAAATGGGGTTGGCTCTTCAAGGTAGAGAACGCAAAGGGGAAGCATTAAGAGCTTTTGAAACTGCTTTAAAATTATTTGAGGAACAGGATAATTTTGAGGGTAAGGAAATGGTGGAAAGTATGATGGTGGAGTTGGAAGATTAATTTTAGGCTTTTGTTGTTGCTGACAAAGGTAGTTAATATTTTCCCCGGCTGTTAGGTACTAGGTTTTTGACTGAGCCTTAGCCGCTCGGCGGGTTGACATGTTGGAGCTGCTGCTAGTTTGGCAGTGGTTTGATGCTGGTCGACCGGTCGGTTTTTTGTCTCGGTATGCCTACCCGCGACTAATATATTTTTTGCTGCGTTTTTGTCTGGATAGAATTCTGTTCCGCTACGGGACGATGTTTAGATACACAATGTAGGATGTTTGGACTCACGAGTTGATAAGTCTCAGTTTTCTACTTTTAAACCCACAACAACTGAGGGATGTTGTATGGAAGTTCTGTATGATGTGGGCTCTTAATGGCTAGTTACTTTTAGCTCCTGAATGTATTTTTTTGCTTTTCCTTTTAAAAATGTCGGGATTTTTCTGGGGTTGTTTTTCATAAATAGCTGTTGATAATTTCTGATTTTTAACTATTCTAGAAATGTGCAAGTCTTCTAAAACAGTTGTTTGGTTTTCACGAATTATTTTGCTAGATAATTTGTGTGGAAAGTCTCTCTTTGTATCTTTCAGTTTTCTATGAAGTTTAGCTATTTTTAGTCTGGCTTTTTTATCTTTTTTAGAGTTGTTAGTTTTTTTAGAGAATGAGTTAGTTGGTTTTCGGTGCTTTTTAATTTTTTTTTTAGTGTTTTTGGTGCATCAATTTTTTTTCTATGCACGGAGGTTGCATAACAAAAATTTGTTTGATGTCGGGTAGGGAAATGTTCCTATAGTGGCAAAAGTTTTAATTCCTAAATCTCTACTTACTGAATTATCGGTTTTAGGGAATACTTATGGCAAAATTTCTACTACAAAGTTTAGGAAATATTGATGAGCTGAATTTTTGATTACTGTTTCTGATAATGGAGTAGGGGGTAGTTCTTTTAATGACAAATTTTTCAGCTTTCGTATTTTAGCTAAGTAAATTTTATGGTGACTAATTTTCAATCCACTTTTTGTAAGTCTAGCTGTTGGCTTTGACTTTCTATTCTTAAGTTTAGGAAATTTGATGGGTTGACTTTTTCTGTTGTCTTGAGTTGATGAAAAAAGTTTTGTTCAGCCTGTTTGAAATGGTTGAAAGATTGCTGTAGTGGTATGGCATAAACTTCTGACAACTAAGTTCTTTGTTCAGTTTTTTTGGTCTGAGTAATAAACTGTTTTTGTAGTTCAGTGTTAGTGGGTTTTTTCTTTCCTAGTTTGTATTTTTCCTGACGGCAAGTTTGACTATCATTCCAGATAAGACGGACACAACTAAATAGTTTTGCTAATGGGTGTTTTTATCTCAATGTTGGATATATAGGGTATTTAAATCTGGTTTTCATAGAATGACTTTTGAACTAAAAAGCTGAATAAGATAAGGTGTGAAAAAAAATAAACTAAAAAGTTGCTTTAGAAGGGGGAAGGTTTAAAGTAAATTTTTCGGTAGAAGCCCGAAAGGAAATAGATTATCTGCTGAAGTTGGTGGTTGATGTAAGTATTCTGCTGTTGGTTATTAGTTATTAGTTATTAGTTATTAGCTAGAAGGAAAAGTTAGTTTATAAGAAGGGTTAAAGGTTGGAGAGGAGGTAAATTATCTGCTCAATTTGGTGGTTGATTATTTTGATGCATCTTTTGGCGCGGTATTACTTAGGAAAATGTTTTGAGCTGACTGTTAAAGTGCTGGATTTTTTCAAGTAATTAGCCTGCTTTGGTTAAAATAATTCCGGCTGTTTTTGTTAGTTTGGTGTAGTTAGTTTTTAGCTGTTAGTTGAAGAGCGATCGCTTATAATTTAGTTTTTTTTCTTTTTTAGGGCTGCCTTTTTCTATTTTATTATGTAAAATATGAGAAAAATTATTTTATCCAGTTATGACTTATTCTGAAACAAGCGAGCAGTACTATATATCAGAGGATGTAAAAAAAAGAATACAAGAAGCTAAATATCAAAAGCTTAAGTGGTTATATTTAAGCGGGTGTAAATTAACTGAAGTTCCTGGTGATGTTTGGGAATTAGAGCAGTTAGAAGTATTAGATTTAGGCAGCAATGAATTAACAAGTCTGCCGGAATCAATTGGCAAAC
>ENA-UENX01000057-UENX01000057.1-marine-metagenome-genome-assembly--contig:-NODE-57-length-53949-cov-3.664608_pt1 | contig 53949 bp, 38 predicted proteins | sample MGYA00237875_ERZ529327 | MGnify/ENA primary metagenome ERZ529327 (study PRJEB26372, sample SAMN05368347) | marine metagenome | biome: cultured habitat; feature: ocean water; material: water; isolation... | reverse complement strand
ACAAGTCCTTGATCTCGAATACTTCAGCTATTTCTCCTCCCGTACACTCCATGTACGAAAGTCAAAAGGAGCTTCGTCTTCAAGATCAACCCCTCATAATTCATCTCAACACAAAACTTTAGACAACTTCAGTATACGCGATCAGATAATCAATAGGTAAATGACCCAAAGCAGCAATAAAACGATTACGGCTGCCAAGAGCCATTGCTGGCGCACCAAATACTTCTTTCCAAATAATGACATAGGCGGGCGACAAGCTGAAATGGAAAGCCGAAAAGCTGTTAGCGGAACACCAAACTCAAAACCCTTTAGCCGCGCAGCTCTTCAGCTTTCAATTTCATCCTATTAATATCCAGGATTTTCTACCAACTTTGGATTATCTGCAATCCGGCCTAAGCCCAATGCATAATAGTAGTTTCTTTCAGGATGTAAGCGCACTCTTCCTTTATCTCCGTGTTCCTTACTCAAGAAATACATCCCAGTATCAAAATCCTTAATCCAAGTCGTCTTATGACGAGCTCTGTTATCCAACTCTTCTACTGCAATTCTCCATCTTCTCAGATCCCAGAATACATGCTCTTCGAAAGCCAATTCTACTTGTCTTTCTTGACGAATCTTATCTTCCGTGATTTGTTCTGCCGTCAGCGCTGGCATGCCCGCACGATCTCTGATCTGGTTGTTGAGAATATCAGCCATATCACCATTAGGATCGCCTAAGTAATAGGCTGCTTCCACATAGTTCAACATGATCTCTGCCAAGCGGATAATGATCCAGTCCGTACTGGAACGAGTTCCATCTGGAGTTGAAGGATTGATATGCTTACGACGAAGTAGACCGGTTGGGTTATTACCCCCAGCGTAACCATGTCTAGCATGTCCTGCTCCAGGAAATCCGTCAGATCCAGGGATTCTGAAACCAGGTTGCTTAGTAGAAGTCTTACGCTGACCATCAGCCGGATCCGTATAGACCGTACTGGTATGGAAGTAAACCGGTAGACCTTTGAAAATCGTTTCTGGATAGAAGATCCAAGCTCTAAATCTCGGGTCCCTTTCACCAAAGAATCTAGCGGGATCAAGAGGTGTTTGACCATCATACATGGCAGGATCCATTTTACCGGAAGCACCATCTATGAAATCAAATTTCTCCATCGTTTCCAGGTAAACTGGATAGTTGGAATTCCAGGAGAACCCGAATCCAGCAGGTGTTCCTGTCACATCAAATGCATGATTCTTTCCAGCTTCAAAATCATATTTCACCACAAAAATGGACTCTGGGTTATCCCCTTCATCCAAGAAAAGATCGATCAAGTTCTGAACCTTGTCTGAATTTTTTCTATAGAGGCTGAAAGGCCCATTATCCATGATTTCTTTGGACGCCGCCAAAGATTGTTGATAGTAGCCATTGGCATCACTCGCTGGGAAGCCCAGCAATCCGTTCAGTTGCTCTGTTCCGTTACGAGCTACACTAGCTGCATACAACATGGCTCGACTCTTCAACGCTAAAGCGGCCCACTTAGTAGCCCGGCCTAGCTCATCAGTACCTTCTGGTAAAATCTTGGAAATTTCATCCATCTCCGATCCAATGAAGTCATAGACCTCCTTCTCAGAATTTCTAGCAACAAACAGTTCTTCCTCCGTTGCATCTATTCCCAAAGCTTTGGTAACAATTGGTACACCACCGAAGCGCTTTGCCATCTCGAAATATTCCCAAGCGCGAATAAATCGCACCTCTGCTGTTCTTTGAGCAATGTAGTCAGCTCCAAGAGAGGCTGACTTGGCTATATTCTCAATGAATACATTGCATTCTCTGATGTTATTGTACGGCCAATAATCTAGTAAACGAGCTCCATTTTCATCGTAAGGCGTATTGGTGACCTGCCCAAAAGCAGCTTGCCAAGGAGCAAAGTTTCTGTGTTCACCTCCCCAGGAATTGATAAAACCCATATTGATGTTAGTTCCACCTGAGGTCATATGGAACTGTACTCGATTGTATAAGTCGCTCACGAAGGCATCGGCCAATCCCTCATCTTCAAATACAAAGGCATCTGAGATAATGTCAGTCGGAGTTAACTCAAACGGATCCTCACAAGAGAAGGTCATACACAATCCGAATAGAACAAATAAATACTTTTTCATATCTAAGAGTTGTTTCTATTTTTAATTATAAGGTAATTCTCACTCCAACGGCAAGTGATTTGGTAATCGGCAATCTGCGAGTTGGAGAACCGGGCTGATATTCTGGGTCAAAGGAGTTCTTGTAAATCCCTAGATTCGTCAGCAACAGCAAATTCTCACCAGCCACATAAATTTCTGCCTGATCAATATCCGACTTACTCAAAAGGCTGGATGGGAAGGAATAAGAAAGATTGAGGTTCTTCAAGCGAAAGTAAGTGACGTTTCTGTGCCAAAAGTCCGAAGTACGAGAGTTATTGAAACTAGGCGACTGCGTAGCGGCAGGAAGGGCCGCATCAGGGTTAATGTTTTCGGTGGGATTATTCAAATCCGGCTGCCATCTTAGATCATATTGATAAGTCAAAGGAATAGACTGGTTGCTAAACATTGTCCTGGCGGAACCGCTGATATTAATAGCAAAGTTGGAGGCTCCTTGGACCAAAGCACTCAACCTAAAATTCTTGTATTGCAGTCCAACGTTCATTCCATACACCATTTCTGGTATACCCGTAGCAAAGCCAATCTCATCCTGGTCTCTAAAGGTGATTTGTCCATCACCATCTCGGTCTATATATCGAATATCTCCGGGGCGTAAGGTAGAATTCTCGTTGTCATCTTGTACTACAGGGTGATTATCGATTTCTGCTTGGGACATGAAGATTCCATCAGATAAATATCCCACAAATCGATTAACTCTTTGGCCATCTAATCCAAACAATCGTTTTTGATCAGGATCTTCAAAGGCCTCTTGGCTTCTTACGTCAATCCATCTTGCTTGTGCCAAGGAAAAGTTAGGTGCTAATTCTAATCTAAAGTCACCAAAACGTTCTTGGTAAACGGCAGATATTTCTATCCCTCTATTTTCCTGACTATTGATATTTACCACCGGTAGATCCGCACCAAAGGTAGAAGGTACCGCTTCGATATTCTGCGCAATAATTCCTTCACGCTTTCTGTAGAAAATCTCTGTTTCTAATGATAGTTTACCATTCCAAAATCTAGCTTCTATGCCTAAGTTGTATACCGTCATTTCCTCCCAAGTCAAAAGCTGGTTAGTCAAACCTCTGGTTCTGATGGTAGGCTCTGCCACATTATCTCCCAAAATAATGGGGTTCCGCAACTCATAGCCTGTCAGGTAATCAAAACCGTTCAAACCATTAGCTGTATCGTCTCCCAGTTGAGAATAAGAGGCCCTCAACTTCAAGAAGTCCAGTGGTCCTCCGTTGCCAATATTGAGAAATGGCTCCTCGGATAGTACCCATCCAGCGGAGAAACTAGGGAAGTACCCCCATCTCGTATCTGGCGAGAACAGTACATTACCATCCGCTCTAAAAGTCGCCTCAAAAAGGTATTTGTCCTGGAAAGTATAATTAACACGCCCTACATAACTCTTTCTTCCAATATCAGATCCAGATGATCCACTATTCGTTTGATTATTTTGAGATCCAATGAATAATTCCGGGATAGCAAGAGACAACAAGTCTATCCTGGACGCACCAAATGTGCTAAATTCTCTAGTAATCTGCTCGTACAAACCTAGCACTTTAACATTGTGACTCCCAAAAGATCGATCATACGTCAAGGATACTAAAGGATACAATTGTGTTCTTCTGAATTGATTGTCTGACACTCGAGAAACCACACGCTGGGTGGCCTGCAAAAGATAGGTGTCTGTTGCTGGCTGATATTCGTACAAATCGGTGGGCTTAGCAAAACTTTTTATCGCTCGATTGTATCTCGTCAAACCTACCTCTGCTCTCGCTGCAAGTCCTGGTAAGAATGGCGCATCATACTTTAGTCCCAATCGACCGATGATAACGTCTTCGTCTCTGTCCCAGAAACCAGCTACATCTCTTTTACTAGAGGAGATTGGATTTCTTTGTGAAAAGCCAGAAAAGGCTTCCCCTATAGAAGGATCAGGTAAAGAAGTAGGGAAGACAGGCTCTGTTGTTGCCAGTTCTGTCATCATGCCTTCTATATTGTTGGCGGCTCTTTCCGTCTTTTCAAATCGATAAGAGAGATCGAGGTTGAAACTAAGATTATTGTCAATCTTGGCATCGATATTCGTTCTTGCATTATATCTGCCGTAATCATAATCTCTAGATCGGAAATAACTTTCCTGATCTACATATCCAAAGGAAGTGAAATATCGGATGTTATCCGTACCACCGGATACGCTGAGGTTGTGCTGATGCATGGGTGCATTGTTCTTGATCAAGCCATTCACCCAATCGCCTCCCTCGTAGCCAGGTTCTCTATTTCCAAAACGCTGCACATCCTCATCGGTAAAAGTGGCGTCAAGGCCCGCTCCATCCAGTAGATCTGACTCTCTAACCAATTCGATGTACTGGTCCGTATTTACTTGCTGGAATAATCGAGAAGCCGACATAGAGGTGTAGCTACCGTTATAGGTAATCTTTGCTGGACCACTCTTTCCTCTCTTGGTGGTTACCAGAATCACCCCATTACCTGCACGGGCTCCATAAACCGCCGCTGCCGCATCTTTCAATACGGTGATGGTTTCAATGTCATTCGGATCAACCCGATCGAAAGAGGTCTGAATACCATCCACGAGAATCAGAGGAGAACCCGCATACCCTCTAATACGGATTTGAGTGTTTTCCGATCCTGGCAAGCCCGAGTTTTGTCGAGTCATTACCCCTGGCACCCTACCCGCTAACAGGTTGGCAGAGTTGGCAACGGGGACTTGGGTTAGCTGTTCGTTGTCAATAGACGCTACAGCTCCCGTCAGGGTAGATTTCTTTTCCTGTCCATATCCTACTACTACTACTTCATCGAGTATTGCTCCAACCTCCATGACGAGATCAATACTGCTTCTACTATCTACTGAGATAGCTTGATTCTGGTAGCCGGTGTAACTGAAGACCAGATTAGCGTCCTGACTAACTGTGATCTGATACTTACCATCAATATCCGTTACTGTACCATTACTAGTGCCTTCTTCCAAAATATTTACGCCAATTAAAGGCGTGCCATCCGTATCCGTCACTGTACCGGAGACGGATTGCTGCGCTATGAGGCCACTGCTAAGCAGAAGACAAACCACAAAGCACGCTGCCCTTAAGCTTTTTAGTTGGTTAATCATAATTAAACTTTAAAGTGTAAAATAAATACCGAGTAATCCTGAGTTGATATGATGAAATTAGCTCAAATGCAGGCCAGCAGGGGGGAATAATCGGTAAAATAGGGGGTAATTATTCGGCATAAAGAGGCTAGGCCTTTCCAAAGAGAATTGGAAAGGCCTAGTTGGGAATAGAAAAAATGAAAAATCAATATCTAGCCCCCGATGGAGCGAATGGATTGTGTGAGACCATTATTTTGCTGGGGCACTTCCTTGAGTTGCCCAAAGGCAGACGGGGTCATATGGTAAAGGTTCTTAAAGCATTGTCGGAAGTACTTTATACTGCTAAATCCTACCTTATAAGCTATCTCTGTAATGGTCAGATCACCAGTGCGAATCATTTCCGCTGCCTTGCGAAGGCGGACATCCCTAACGAACTCCACCAAAGACTTACCCGTTACCGCTTTGATCTTCCGGTACAAACTGGATTGGCTTTGATGTAGCATCTCTGCCAACCGCTGAACGTTAAAGTCCGCGTCCTCTAAATGAGCTTCCACCAATTCAATGGCTTGGTGAACCAATTTCTCCTCAGGCGTCAACTGGTTCTCCTTCACGGGCTCAAAGAATAGCTGTTTTCGGTAGTACTCCCTCAAATGCTGTCTATTCTGAAGAATGGCATAGATCCGCGATTTCAGCATCTGTGCATTGAAAGGCTTGGTGATATAGCTTTCGGCTCCCATTCCTAGGCCTTCTAGTTCGTAAACACGAGAAGTACGAGCTGTCAAGAGTATAATTGGCAGGTGCGCGATCAATTCCGTTTCTTTAATGGCCTTGCAAAGACGAATACCATCCATTTCCGGCATCATCACATCACTCACAATCAGATCTGGTGGATCTTCCATGATCATCTGTAGCGCTTCCTTACCATTGACCGCTTCCATCACGACGAATTCTTCTTCTAGTACTTGTCGCAAGTAGGTGCGTAAAGCTGAATTATCCTCCACTATGGCGACCTTGTATTTTCTACTTCTATCACTGATCACCTTGAGATAGTGGTCCTGGGTTGGGTTATTGGCAATCAAGTGTCGATTTTCTTCTGGCAAGTAGTGGCCTAAATACTCGGAATTCCTAAAGTTTGGAATGATTTGATCGCCAGTCAGGTGATTGGAGCCAAGAGGTAGCTTGATGGAAAAAGTAGTTCCTTTATGGGGCAGACTTTGGACGGACACCTGCCCCTTATGTAGGTCTATCATACCCTTCACTAGTGATAGGCCAATACCCGTACCGGCAATGTGCAATGTATCCGGGTTTTTAGCTTGATAGTAGGGATTAAAAACCTTCTCAATTTCTTCAGAATCCATTCCTCTGCCGCTATCTATTACTTCGATCAACAAGTAATTGTTCTCCAGGAGCCCCTGTGCATCAAAAACTGCTTCTCCCTCCTCTTGTCCTCTAACCCGCAAACTAATGGTTATGCAGCCATTCTCTTGCGTGAACTTATAAGCGTTGGATAATAGATTCATCAAGACCGTCTCCATCTTATCTCGATCATAAGTCAAAGGAATAGTCTTAGTGGGCGTTTCAAATCGAAATTGGATATTCTTTTCTGAAGCACTTTTACTGAAGATCAAAAATACCTCTTCGCAGAACTTCACAAAATTTCCCTCAGCCGCTTGCAGACGCATGTTGCCCGTCTCAATCTTTCTGAAATCCAGTAATTGGTTCATCAAATTAAGCAGTCGATTAGAGCTGTTCTGCATGATCCGCAATTTGGCTTTCGTCTCTTTGCGCACCTTAGTATGCAATAATAACTCTTCCAGCGGTCCACGAATTAAGGTCAAGGGACTTCGAAGTTCGTGGGAGATATTGGTAAAGAAATTGAGTTTGTATTGATTCAGCTCCTGCTCCTTTTCTGCCAGAATGAGTTCGTTCTGTAAACCTAGTTGCTTTTCGGTCACTCGTCTGAACAAGAACAGCCCCAGAATCCCTAAAAGCCCATAGACCACAAAAGCCAAGGGGGTAGCATACCAAGGGCTGGCTATATGAACAGGCAACTGAACTTCCTTCTCATTCCAAACTCCATCACCATTGCTAGCCGTAAGCCTGAAGGTATAATCCCCTGGAGCTATATTGGAGTAAGTGGCACTCAAGTTTGGATAGCGTACCTCAACCCAGTCATCATTATGCCCCTCTAACTTGAACCGATATTGATTCTTTAAGGCTGAGGCCATCTGGACCCCAACAAAGTGGATCGTGAAATCATTTTCATTGGCTTTCAGTCGGATCGAAGGCTGATTAAACAGAGATTCTGCCAAAAGCGTACGCCCTTTCACCTCTTCTCCTACATCTATGGGTTCACTATTGACCTGTAATCCTGTGATGTATACTTCTGGTACGAGTGGATCCGTTGTTATCGATCCTGGATCAAAGTAATTCAGTCCATTGATCCCACCAAAATATAGCCAGCCTTGCTCATCCTTGTGTACTGCTCCAATTTTGAAAGAATTACTTTGCAAACCATCTTGATAGTCAAAGTACTGAATGGTGCCATCTTTGGGGTTGAATCGCGTCAGTCCCATTCCAGATAGCCATAGATGGCCTTGATTATCCTCTGCTAAGCATTCGACATCGTTGTCGGTTAAGCCGTCGCTCATGGTAAATCGCTCAAATTCTACCTGCTCACCCTCAATGACTTTATTCAGTCCGCCGCCCAATGTCGCTACCCATAGCTGATTGTCATGGGTACGAAGCACCTGCCAAGTATGATCGCTACTAAGAGAACGCGGGTTTTCGGCATCGTATCTATAGTGTTCAAATTGCCACTCCCCCTCCTGCTCGGCAATCAGGTGATTCAGTCCTCCATCTCGCGTGGACACCCACATACTGCCATCTAATGGGTCCGTATAAATAGCGGTGAGGTTATTTGAAGACAAGGAGGTAGGATCAGCAGGATCATGTCGAAGATGGGTGTAATTTTTTCGATCTTGATCGAGGATAAATAAACCATCGCGATGGGTAGTAATCCAAAGGCGTCCAAGATCATCCTCAGTCATTTGCATGAGATTCTCTCCTAATCTGACGCCATTGTTTCCTTCAACTGGCCAGTGTTCAAATTGGAAATTATCTCCTTCTTGGTGCACACGGGTAAGCATTCCACCTTTGATTCCCAGCCAAATATCTCCCCGATGATCCTTATGAAAAAATACCACGTAACGCCCCTGTATCCCTCTTGCCGCTAGCTCACGTCTGTATTCTGTCTCTTTTCCAGAGACAGGGTCAAAAACGTATAAACCACTATTGGATCCAGTCCATATTTTACCATCATCTGCTTTGTAGACAGCGGCAATATTCCGTTGCTGAGTCTTTTCTGGCATCGTGCATTTTAGATACCGAAATGCCTTATTTTTCAGGCTGGTATAATTGACACCCCCCGTTGACCCGACCCACAGTACTCCAAAGCGATCTTGGAACAAATGTCTGATCCTATTACTTTGAAAAGTGGTACCTGTGAAATCAACTCTGACCAAAGCATCGCTGGTGAAGGACCCTTCTTCTTCTATAGTTTGGTTTAATATCCGCAAGCCGGAAGAAGTAGCCAACCAAAATTGCCCATCGAAGTCTTTGTAGATTAAACTGACATCATAAGAAGTTTGATCGGTTTCAAATAGATGGCTGTCATACGTTTGCTTTTCTTCATTTGGCTTTAGTCGCAGTGCTCCCCGAGAGGTAGCCATCCAAAAATCATCTCCATCTTCCAAGAAGGAATTCACTTGCCATTGGCGAGCATTTAACCAATTATTGCTTGATAGAACCTGGGCAAATCCTTCTTCTTCTGTAGCAAAATGATAAAGACTATTGTCATTCGCCATCACATAGACCCCCTTAGTCCCCCTTTGCAAAAAGTTCAAGTTACTAGCGCCTTGGTTCAAGCCAATTTTTTCGTGATCGTATATATCTATGGACTTGATGCCTCCATCAGGACAGATGGAGATCCGACAAAGCCCTTCCGTCCTTTTATTCACCCATATATCCCCTGTTCCGGAAAGTGCCATTTGCATGGAGATAATTTCGGGAAAAGGCAACGGCACTTTGCGAAACTCCATTTCGTTAGGATAAAAGCGGAAAAGACCTTTATGCTGAATGGCTACCCAAATTTGCCCTGTAGGGTCAACCAAAAGGTGTTGGATTCGGTTTCCTGGAATAGAGCGTTGATCTTCCAGGTTATACTTGAAGGTCTCTACACTATACCCATCAAAGCGATTCAAACCATTATTGGTACCGATCCAAATATAACCGAGCGAATCTTGTACCACGCAGTTTACATCACTGTGAGACAGGTTGTCGTTGACCGTAATCGACTGAAAACGATAGGATGGGAGCGGAAGGGAGCGATTCCCATAGCTGGTGAAAGGCAGAAAAAGGCAAAGGACTACTATTTGACACCATGCTTTACGTGTGGCTAAGCTTGCTGACATTCTAAAATCGCTATTAGTTTTGTTACTCAATTAAGGTATTAAATTTCTAGCTATTATCTGTTTTTTTGGGCAGTTGAACGAATTTTATTCGCTCAAACGTATACAATTAGCATATTGTCACCATACATAGATAGGAATGATTCAAAGAGATTACATACTCCGCTGGACCAAAGAATTGGCGATGGTACTAGCGAGATTAATGGGAAAAGATCCAAAGCAGCAGATTGAGATCATAAGTGAAGCCTACCACGGCACCCTGCACTTTCAGCCGGATGAACTAGATGAAATGCCGCCAGAACGTTGGCTCCCCTTTCTCACCCTAGAAAGACAATTGCACGAAGGACAGTTGGACTTTCTGGCACATTTACTCTCCCGAGAAGCTGAGTATTACTTTTCGCAACAGCTGGCCGATAAAAGTCGTTTAAAAGCGCAGCAAGCCATCCATATTTTTGACTATCTGGATCAACAGCAAGCCACCTTATCACTGGAACGACAAGCAGTCGTTACTAAGCTGGAGCACATTCTACAAACCCTAGCACAACAACAACAATAATTCTTGTAATTGCAGGCCGTAGCAGTAAGCTGATTATTTCCGCATTGCTTAGCATAATAAAAATACAATCAGTAAATTGTTGCGCATTGCTTAAATGTTAATCAATTCTCTAACAATTTTGTGCCTTTGAGTCAGTCTTTCAGCTAGAACACCGACCATAGCAATTGTGAGAGAAGGAGTTTCAATAAGAACCAAATACGATAAATGACCTACGATAATTTCACTACGAAAGCACAAGAGGCCATTCTGAAAGCACAGCAGATCGCTGCTGGTTTGGATCAGCAGCAAGTGGACACTACTCACCTAATGAAAGGGATCATCGAAATTGATGAAAATGTGGCCAACTTTCTGCTTCAGAAGGTTGGTGTGAACATGAGCGCCCTTCGATTAAAGCTGGAAGATGCCGTCAAAGGTTACCCCAAAGTAAAAGGAACTGAAAAACAGTTCTTGACGAATGATGCTAATCGCGCCTTAAGTCGAGCTAAGAAAACCTTGAGTAAGTTTGGCGATGAGTTTATTTCCATAGAACTAATCATTCTCGGTATTCTTCAAGGGACGGACCAAGCCGCTAGGATGTTGAAGGATCAAGGCGCGACAGAGAAAGGCATTATTGATGCTATTGAAGAGTTGAGGAAAGGCCGGAAAGTCACAGACCAAAGTGCCGAAGAAAGTTACAACGCCCTACGTAAGTTTGGCATCAACTTAAATGAGAAGGCAGAATCCGGTCAATTAGATCCGATCATTGGTAGAGATGAGGAGATCCGGCGTGTGCTGCATATTCTTTCCCGTAGGAAGAAAAACAACCCACTCCTTATCGGAGAACCCGGTGTTGGTAAGACAGCTATCGTGGAAGGTATCGCTTGGCGAATTGTCAAGGGAGACGTGCCTGAACAATTGAAGTCTAAAAAGATATACACGCTTGACATTGCCGGCTTGGTGGCAGGTGCTAAGTATAAAGGCGAGTTTGAAGAACGCCTAAAAGGATTGATCAAAGAGGTAACTGAATCAGGAGGGGAGATCATCTTATTTATTGATGAGATCCATACCTTGATCGGAGCGGGGGGTGGCCAAGGAGCCATTGATGCCGCCAACATCCTGAAGCCCGCCTTGGCTCGCGGGGAACTGCGAACCATTGGTGCTACCACACTAGATGAATACCAAAAGTATTTTGAAAAAGACAAAGCCCTGGTAAGACGGTTCCAGACCGTAACCATAGGCGAGCCCAGTGTGGAAGACACCATTTCTATCCTACGTGGATTGCAAGAGCGCTATGAGGTATACCACAAAATCGAAATCCTTGACGAGGCGCTCATCGCAGCGGCGGAATTGGCTCATCGATATATCGCAGATCGATTCCTTCCAGATAAAGCCATTGACTTAATTGATGAAGCAGCAGCAAAACTACGTTTAGAGTTGGATTCTGTGCCAGAAGAAGTGGATGAGTGGGATCGAAAGGTTCGCCAGTTAGAGATTGAGAGAGAAGCTATCAAGCGAGAAAAAGACTCGAAGCAACTCAAGACTATCAAGGAGCAGATCGCCAATGCTAAGGAAAAGCGTGATTCTGTACGAGCTAGCTGGAAAAATGAAAAGGAAATCGTTGATGCCTTGACTAATGTCAAAAAACGAATCGAGGAATTAGAAATGGAGGCGGAAATCGCCGAAAGGAATAGTGATTTTGAAACAGTAGCCAAAATTCGATACGGAGAACTCCAAAAGCAGCAAGCCATGCTTAAGGCTGCAGAGGAGAAATTGGATAAACTACCCGATGAAAACCGCTTCACGAACGAAGAGGTATCCTCCAACGACATAGGCGAAGTCGTATCTCGCTGGACGGGGATTCCCGTAGCCAAAATGATGCAGAGCGAGAAAGACAAGTTACTGCGTCTGGAAGACGAGATACACAAGCGCTTGATCGGGCAAGATGAAGCCGTGCGTGCAGTTTCAGATGCCGTACGCCGTAGTAGAGCCGGCTTGCAGGATGCTGGAAGACCAATTGGGTCCTTTATCTTTCTTGGACCAACAGGTGTCGGTAAAACTGAATTAGCAAAAGCCCTCGCCGAAGTCCTTTTCGATGACGAAAAGGCGATCACTAGAATTGACATGAGTGAATACCAAGAACGGCACAATGTGAGTCGATTGGTGGGAGCACCTCCAGGTTATGTAGGCTATGATGAAGGGGGTCAGCTAACGGAAGCAGTACGCCGTAAACCGTATTCGATCATTCTACTAGACGAAATTGAAAAGGCTCACCCTGATACCTTCAATATACTCTTACAGGTATTGGATGATGGACGATTGACGGATAATCGCGGGCGCGTGGCCAACTTTAAGAATACGTTGATCATCATGACTTCCAATATGGGTGCCGAAACAATCCTAGAGAATTTTGAGGATTTGGACGCCTTAGGAGATGACCATAGAGCAGAAATCATCAACACTACTAAGGAAGAGGTTTTCGACCATCTAAAGGAAAACCTGAGACCGGAATTTCTCAACCGGATCGATGAACAAATCATGTTCCTTCCTCTTTCTCGCAAAGAGATTCATTCCATCTTGAAGCTCTTGATGCGAAAAGTAGATAAGATGTTGGCCAAGCAAGGGATCATCGTAAAGATCAGTGATAAAGCCCTGGATCTCTTAGCAGATCGCGGCTATGATCCTCAGTTTGGTGCTCGTCCTATGAAGCGAGTCCTGCAGAGAGACGTAATCAATGAATTATCTAAAGAAGTCCTTTCCGGTAAGTTTAGTGCAGGTGATACCATCTATATCGACTCCGACAAGAAAGGATTAACCTTTAGCAAAGATCCTTTTGATGGGGCGGTGGTAGAGGAAAAAGCACCAACGGAAGAAGAAAAAGCGGAAGAAGCGGCAGCAGCTAAAGCTAAAGAAGAAGCCGAAGAGGCTAAGCGAAAAGAGCATCGCAAGAAACAGCTGGAAGAATTACAGAAAGCTACTCAAGATGTGATGGATGCTGCTGCAGAAGTGAAGAAGAATCAGAAGAAAGGATCAGAAAAGAAAGAAGAGTAATTGATCTAAATCGGAAGCGGGCAATTGGCTAAGACTGCCGGGCCCGCTTTCGATTTTGTTATAGATTAAACCTACTATGCAGATGTTACTGCGGTAGGTTGGGAGTTTTCGACAAATTTTTTGCCATCCCACAATCCATGCCACTCAATATCCTTACCCATGGCTTGATAGTGGAGAAAAGTTCTTTCTGCCGCCTCTTTCTCTTTCCGGTGAATCGTGATATTATTCGGAGATGATTTGATGGTAAAATAGTATTTGCCCTTGCCGTAGTCAAAGTTCTTCTTTGATCTCATATAACAATATTTAATGTAACAATAGAATTCCAATCTGAATCGCAGTGTTCGTCGCTTTGGGTAGGTTTTATAGGTAGGTACTGTTTACGCCAGAACATAGGGAGACTAGGCATTTCAGGAGAAATGTTAAAACTGGCGTTGTCAAAATTCAACAGACTTTTACACTTTGCACACTGCATCTATTAGAAAGAACGACGCAAAATTCAGAAAAGTTGTATGGAATAAATTTTTTTTTCGTTGATTCTCAACTGTTTCCATCCTTGTCCCCTGATAGGGCAGCAATAAAGTGATCAATTTCACGTTGCGTGCGAAGTCGGAAAACAGTCTGTTTAGAAGACAATTGATTTAGCTTTCTCAGAATACCAGGACGTCGCGTTTTATTGTAGAAAAAGACATAATGAAGAAAGTGAAAGCTAAAGCGTTCTATGCAGCCCTCCGCCATATCTGGCCGAGTTCGTCCCCTAGTTTGCCACAAGCGCAACAATACCCTATAAACGCATAGCCAGCGAGATCGATCTAAAAACACCACAGTATCAGCTCTTTGCAAGCGAATCTCCATGGTCCCACCATAGTTACCATCCAGGATCCACCGGTCCTGATCCGCCAATCTAGTAACAATCTGTTCCCACTCCTGTTTGTCCCGCTCTACCCACTTGGGCCGCCAAAAGGCCTGGTCCAAATGCACCAAAGGTAGTTCCAGAATACCCCCCAATTTTCGAGCTAGCGTGGACTTCCCCGCTCCTCCACAACCAATGATCATAATTCTTTTCATATCTCTGCTGAAGGTAGCAAAAGAGTCAGGGAAAAAAACAGCTAACAAGAGCAAAACTTTACTCCAAGGAATACTTTGCAACAGCTGAAACCACATCACCTCCAAGATAAAGGCTATTGTGCGCCTCTTCTATTGCACCTGCCTCGGATACAATCTGCCCATTCGTGTCGAACAAAGCCTTTACAATTTGGCCTTTCGCCGAAACTTCCAGCACCATTCCAAACTTCTCAGCTTTTGGTTGTACAAATCGAGGTAACCCAAAGACGAATTTCTTCATGCCACGCTTCGTATGAATCTTGTCCAACTGATCATTTCTTTTGGTGGTAAAACCAACCCAGAAATTGCCATTTTCTCGTCTAGTCAAATTGTTAGGAAAACCGGGGAGGTTTTCCATAAAGATCTCCTTCTCCCCTACTTTTTCTGCATCCAACCAAATCTTCAAAATTCTATATTTCGTCGTTTCGGAAAGCAGCAGGTAAGATTCATCTTCAGCCAAGGCAAGCCCATTGGCAAAATAATGTCCTTCGGAGATCACCTGTAATTGCTCTTGGTCAGGATGATAAGCATAAACTCCCCCCTTGGGTTTCAATTCCAGGATCAGCTTATTGAATGTTTTCGTGGAGCTAACATCCTCTGACGACATATTGGCGAAATAAACTGTCCCCTCTCTTCCAATCTGTAGCCCCGTTCCCATAAGGATGGGCGCGCCATCAGGAGTGGATGAAGCTAGGGTTTCGATCTCTTTATTTGGAGTAATCTTAATCAGACCGACGCCATTCTGCAAAGCGATGAGATTCCCGCTTTGATCAAATTCCATTCCAGTGATCCAGCCTTCGGTTCTTAAATACTCCTCCACTTCTCCTGTGGGTGAAATCCTGAGGATGGCTCCTGATGAAAAGTCATTGGGCTTAGCATGTACTCCACAATAGATATTTCCCTTTTTATCGACTGCGAAATCCTCTGCTCCATACCACCCCATTAAGGAAATTGATTCAGCTGTTGTGAGCTTGTTATTTAGGGTTAACTCTTGCTCAAATGCCGGTTTAATCGGAGGTTCCCAGGTGTTGGGTTGAATGGCACAACCTTTGGAGAGAATCATTATGAAAAACAGACCCAATATGCTTATGGTACTCCCGCCTATCTTATATAAGGTGTTCATGTCCTGATGTTTTTAGTAAATAATACCACAAAACTAGTGGCGCAGAACACGACAGTCATTTACATATGTTGATAAATGCTTAGCAGAGAAATTAACGAGTTGCCAACTTCTTGCGAACACGGCTTAATTGGGTGGGTGTAATACCAAGATAAGAGGCAATATGATATTGAGGGATTTGTACTTCTAGCAATGGGAATTCTTCCTGCATGATCTTATAGCGGTGTTCCGCCTCGAGTAAGGCCATTTCTATTTCCTTCTTTTCCTTTTCCAAAAAGTATGCCTCAGCAATCTTCCTCCCTAGACGCTCCAAATCATGATATTGATCATATAAAGCGGTGACCTTTTCAAAGGAGGCCGCCCAGATAATGCAAGGTTGTAAGGCCTGTTGTGCTACTTGGTTGGGTTGTCCGGTGAGTAAAGAGGTATAGGCTCCAACTAAAGTGGGTGCCATAAAGAATTGCTTGTTGTACTCCTTGCCCGCTTCACTAAGGAAAAAAGCCCGCATAATCCCGGTCTCCAAAAAGCCAATTTGCTTGCTGTACTCCCCGGATCTAGCGAAAAAATCTTGGGAAGGAAGTTCAATTCGTCGAAACAAGGGTCGCAATGCCTCTAGCGTGGCAGCTTGCAATGGGCTGATCTGTTGTAGAAATTGGAAGAGTGGCTCCATAGTCTTAAGCCAGTTTCTTTGGCCTAAGCAAGTTAGCGCTTTATTCTCCAAACCCAAAAGGGAAAGGAGCCCCTCAAATTCAGGAGGAACTCCTTTCTACCTTGCATTCACGGTTCAGTTCTTCACTATTGATTCAATCTCTTCAACTTTACTACTTCCTCTGTAGTAAAAACATGACTGGCCATCATTCGGAAATTAGTCATAGCAGCAGTATAGCCGTCTAAGCCCGCATCTGGAATAACAGCTGCGGCCGTGCCATCTCCGACCACTGCTACCTCAAAGCCTTGCTCCAAAAATTCACGTAGATGCGATTCAGTACATAGATTGGCAGACATACCGGCCAAAATCACCTTATCTACCTTTCGTTTTCGCAATTGTAAAACCAAGTCGTTTGTCTCAGGACCATACACTTTGTGGGGATTGACTACGATTACATTATCCCCTTCGATATATTTCTTGTATTGGGGCATCCAATCCGCTCCCGAGCCTTCAAAACCATCCAAGGACAATGGATCTTTTCGATCAAACATACCAATCTTATGCATCAATGCCTCTAGCACTCCTTCTATTTCCCAACCATGATCGTGCGGATAATAGTAATGAGGCGATACAAATACCAGGACATCATTTTCCTTCGCCCATTTGAATAAAGACTCGAGGTTATCCACGGTATTATTGGCCTCTACGCTTTTGCCTACGACGCCCCAGGTAACCCCGTCAGGACTCAAAAAGTCGATCTGCGGATCGGTAATCACCAAGGCAGTTGAGGCATCAAATTCGAAGCCCGGTTGTGGTAGTTGAGCAAGGCTTTGTGTTGCATAAAGGATAGATAAAAGAAAGAATATTACTTGCTTTTTCATGATTATTGAGTTTGTTGGAGACTAGCTAAGTCCCCGGATGATTGATTTTTTCAGCAAGCGTAGATTATTGGTATTGCTAGTTTCTTCCGGCCATCACGCCTCCATCGACATCGAGAATGGTTCCTGTAACCCAGGTAGAATCTTCTGACAATAGGAAGAGGATAGATTTGGCCACATCGCCTGCCGTTCCATTGCGGCCAATGGGATGGAAATTATTGAATCCAACCAGAGCTTCCTTAGCCGCATCCTCACCTCCAAAGACACCATGATACACAGGCGTATCTACTACTGCAGGAGAGACCGCATTTACTCTAATCTTATGATCGGCCAACTCCATAGCTAAGTGCTGTGTTAAAGAGTGTAATCCCGCTTTCTGCATGGAGTAAGCAGAAGAAGGTGTGGCCTTCACCGCTTGCTTCGCCCACATGGAACCAACATTGACGATAGAACCACCTCCACTCCGTTGCATAACTTTAGCAGCGGCCTGGCTGATAAAGAAGAACCCTCTATTCAAATCCAAGTAAGCATCATAATCAGCAGGGGTATGTTCAAGGAAAGGCTTAGGGCCGAAAATCCCAGAGGCATTCACCAAATAATCCAATCCTTGCCAACCTTCTATCTGACCAATCAATGCGGCCACTTCTTCTCGATTGGTAATGTCTACTCTGTGTTTGACGAGATTAGCCCGATCATCTATTTTCTGCGGGCTTCGGCCTACAATATGGACGGTTGCACCTTGATCTAGCAAGGCTTCTGCTGTTGCTTTTCCAATACCACTGGTTCCACCGATAATTAGAGCTGTTTTTGAATTGAAGTTTGCCATTGTTTAGCTTTTTGAACAGACAAGTCTGTCTTTATTTGAGAAAAAATTATTTGCAAATAGAATGGAATAGAGATCCAATAAGGAATATTGATGACTTTGCAACAACTGGATCTTCATCCACTTCTCGGTATTCGCCTTCCAGTCTAAGCCATCGTTTCAAAACTTCTTTAATCTTCATTTTTTCTTATTTGATTATCGAACAGACAAGTCTGTCTATTGGTTCAAAAATTTTTTACTTGCCCTGCAATTTGTCTTTTAAAAGACCTATCGAAGTCTCAATCGGCCAAGCTGCTCCCTGCAAATGACTTTCCATCAAAGCGCCCTCATAGAGTAGGTATAACTGATTGCTAAGCTGTTGCTGTTGGCTTTCGCCTAGCTCAGGTTTATTCGATTGGACTAGCTCCAGCACAAACTGACGAAAGGCTTGCTTATTGCTTTTGATCTTTGTTCTCACCTTGACATTTTCGCGCGGCACTTCGGCGATCGAACGTATACACCAGCAGCCATTGAAATCCTCCTGTTCAAAAAACGGGATCAAAAACTCTAAGACGGCGATTAACTGCGCATCTCCAGTAGATTTACTAGAACAAAAGGCCCTAATATTTTTGAGTAGCTCTTGATCCTTCTCATCCAAATAGGCTAGCAGTAGCTCTTCTTTCGACCTAAAGTGACTATACAAGGTAGCTTTAGCAATGCCCGACTCCTCAATGATTTCATTGATTCCAATCAAATTGTATCCCTTTTCATAGAATAAATCTGAAGCAGTCCTGATAATCTTATGACGAGTTTCACTTTTCACATTCATAAAAACAGACAAGTCTGTACAAAGTTTAAAGGATCCGAAAACTAGCTAAAATGACCTAAAGCATAAAACTCTTGCAGGATTTTCCCAAAGGCTGAAGGTTGATGCAACCATGGGATATGTCCTGATCCATCTATAATAATGGAGGTGGTGCTGGGATAGCGATCCGATACAGATTGTTGGCTTTCCCCATAGATATCCTGACTTCCGTATGTAAGGCAAACCTTAAAGGGCGGGGCACTCATCTTTTCTAGTGGCTTGTACCGTACAATACTCGCTCTGGTCTTATTAATTGGTGCCGCTTTAACGGATTTTAATTGTTCTTCGTTTACGTTAATGTTCGGATATTCTTTGTGGTAATTACTCATTACTAAAAAGAATACCTTTTGGTAGGCTCGGTCCGAACCGAGCATACCCAAAAGTGAGTACCATCCCATTTTCATCCATTCCCAGTTAGAAGCCATTTTCTTATTGAAGTGCATGACTTCTCTTTCGGTACGCTTCCAAAGCTCATTGGTACCAGAGCTAGGGCTACAGAGAAAAAGACTCTTAATGCGAGAGGGCCGTTCAGCGGCATAGATCTGTGCATAAAGTCCTCCCCAGGAATGTCCAAAAAGGTGAAAGTCCTCTAATTGAAAATGCGCGGCGATAGCATCAATATCCGAAATATAATCCTCTATCGTGTAAGAAGAATCAGGATTACTAGAAAGCCCTGTCCCCCTTTGCTCAAAGGTAATTACCTGGAATTCCCTATGCAATTCCGCTGCAAGTTCGAACATGGGATCAGGAACTCCTGGGCCACCGTGGAGCAACACTACAGTCTCTGCATTTTCCCGAGGGTAGACAGTAGTGTGCAATGAAACTGTTCCATTTTGAACGAGGAAACGATCATAATCATACATAACTCAATGCGTCAATTTGAAGTAAATGTTTCGGCGATGAAGGAAGTGTTCTTACAGAAATTGTACATCCAGCGCATCCAATCTACGTTGATCCGAAAAACCCGATTTATTGGTCAATAGATAACTGGCGAGTCCTGCCTCTGGGTAAACTCGTAGTTCTAAATAAAACCCTCCACCTCCGCCAGCATGATGCAAATACCTTCGTCCCTTTAAGGCACCCTTAAACCAACCCAGTGCAAGACCGGAAGGCTTCCCTGAACCTAGAGATTGCTCGGTAAACATGAGTTTGCAAGAGGCCTCAGAAAGCACTCCATTCCCTTGCAAGAGTCCTTGCAAATGAAGATTCAGGCCCCGTGGGCTAGCCAACAAGCCCCCATAGGATGGTCCATTCAGGTAGTTTTTTCGAAACTGAATCAGCTTGTTTCTTTTGGGCTCCGTGAACTTAGACCGATCCAAAAGCAGGCCGAGTATCCAGCCATTGATCCCAGCTTCATGGTACCCGCTTACGGCCAGCTCATTATTCCATTTAAAGTCAATATGAGGGTTACCCGCCAGGACATGCTCAAGAATATATTGCTTGAAGGAATGGCCACTTAGTTTTTCAACGATCTCTCCCAGCAGCAGATAATTGAGATTGGAATAGACTGCCTTTTGTGCAGGTGCGTACTTGCGTTTAGCTTTTGTGCTTAAAATCTCAAAACTGAACCGTTGATAATCAAAGTCTTCCTCTTCTTCGACCAAATGCACCCAGGAAATGGGGATAGGATTGTTCAAACCAGACTGATGCGACAAAAGATGACGGATTGAAACTCCATCTAAGAAGTTGTACTGTGGTAATAGGTCAAAAGCACTGCTCTCCAGGCTAAGTTTTCCTTGCTCCTGTAATTGTAAAACAGCAATCGCCGTGAAGGTTTTGGAAATACTGAATAGCGGAAATTGTGATTTTTCATCAATCGCACGACCTCCATTGATGGCAGAAGTACCTTTGGCCTGCTCCTGAATAATACCCTCTTTATCGAGCAAGCAATAGTAGGCGGCAGGTGCCTTGAGCCATTTATGAGTCGATAATTCAAACGATTTAGTTGGTGATAGGTTGGATGCTAACATGATCAGGGTTTTGAGATTGATCTATGATACAAAACTAGTCCAACCTACCTTAGTATGCATTAACAAATGATAACAAGTGCACTAGTTACCCTTCCGGCTTCTCAAGCGACTCAATGAAATGTTGGTGATGCCAAGGTAACTCGCTATGTAGGAATGAGGAATGAGATTTTCAAGCATGGGGTAATCCTCGCGAAATTGCTCCAATCGATCACTTGCTGTGAGGGCGGCTAAGCCAATTTCCTTGTCGACCTTCTTTAGGAGTTCATTCTGCAAAACGGTATGTGCAAAATTTAGAATTTCGGAGTTTCCCAATCGCAGCTCGTTAAACACCACCGTGTTGATTGAGGCCACGGTAAGGGGAGTCAATGCCTGTAAATTCAAGATGGAATGTCCTGTCCTAACCCGGGAAATATTTGGGGCCACGACCGTATTAGATGTGTAAAAAGATAAGGTTGATTCTTCTCCAAGCGGATTCAGCAAGAAACTTCTACAAACACCGGACAGTATGAAGTATTCTTTGTAATTGGGGGCTCCGCTACGAAAAATCAGGTCATGTTTTTGAAATTCCTGGACTTCCAGTTGTTCTTCTATCTTGCTTTGTGAAGTCCTGGAAATCGGGTATACGTCCTGGATGATGGCTGAAAGTAGAGGCTTCATGATGAATGAGGCTAAGCTATTTGCTGCATTAGCAAGATAAACACAAAATCTATAGCAGACCTGATTGTCGATCAATATCTCAGTCTGGCCTTGAATTAGATCGACTTCTTCCACAAAAACTAACCGATTAGTAGAAAAACTAACTAAATAGTTGACAAACTAATCAATTAGTAATATACTTGTATCAAAATACCAACATCATGCAAAAATTAGCTAAACGTGAGGAGCAGATCATGCAGATACTCTGGGAGCATGGTCCGGCCTTTGTGAAGGAGATTATCGAGCATTTCCCGGAACCAAAACCACACTACAATACGGTCTCAACTATTATACGCATTCTTGAGAAGAAGCAATTTGTGGACCATAAGTCGTTCGGAAACTCTCATCAGTTTTATGCACTCATCTCTAAAGACACCTATCAAAAGGAGGCTTTAGGGGACGTGTTAGACAAATACTTCGACAACTCTTATCGAAAAATGGTCACTTACTTCGCTAAGGAAGAAAAGATCAGCACTGATGACCTGGAAGAAATCATCAATATGATCAAAAACAAAAAAGCATGATCCCCTATCTCTTACACACCGCGCTACTTACCAGCCTATTGTACGTAGCTTACCGCTTGCTCTTAAAAAAGGAAACCTTTTTTAAGTTAAATCGGATGGTACTGGTAGGCTCAATTCTATTTGCCTTCTTGCTACCGCTTATTCCTATTCCAGCAAATTGGTCTTGGAAGACAGCTACGCCACCTGCTGAAAAACCGGTAGCCTTGGTAGAGCGCACCCCGATCCAATCTATAGATATTGACATACCGGATACCAATACAGAAATCAATGAGACTACGGAGGCACTTCCCTCCACCCCTACCCCACCCACGACTGTTAAAAAGAAAAGTAGTTTATCCATTTGGTCTATTCTGTTTTTAACCTATTTGGTTGGTGTCGTCATCATGGGAATCAACCTGCTCATCCAGGTGGTATCCATTCTCTATCAGATCCTGCGCAGTTCCCATATACAGGATGGGAAGATTCGGATTGTAGAATTAGACAATGACAAGGCTCCTTTCTCTTTTGCCAATTGTATTTTCATCAATCCCACTTTGTACGATTGGGATACCTACAGTCAGATCTTAGAACACGAACGGACCCACGTGGAACAAGGGCATAGCTTCGATATCCTATTAGCAGAAATTCTAGTGGTGATCCAGTGGTTTAATCCTTTTGCCTGGATGCTTCGCAAAACAGTAGAAGACAATCTGGAGTTTCTGACGGATGAACAGATGCTAGCCAAAGGTGTGGATCGGGAATCCTATCAAATGAACTTGTTGAAGGTCGCTGTACCTTATCACCCATTAGGGCCTTCCAACAACTATAATCAATCCACCCTAAAACAACGCATCAGCATGATGAACATTAAGAAATCATCGCTCAGCTCAAGTTGGAAGTACCTCTGCGTACTAGCTTTGTTTGGGCTATCGACTGTTTTTTTCAACCCCACCCTGGCTACTGCAAAAAATGCCGACAAACTAGCGGAGACTGCTGAGGAAGAAAACCGGATATTCCCTGGCAAAGGAATTTGGTCAGCTACCATAGAAGGAGATGAGATTTGCATCAAATATGATCTTTCTGATCACCGCCGAAACAACTGGTGGGTAACGACCAAATGCTACGCGGCCTCCGATTTACCCCAACTTCCCATTGATCAAGAAGGGACCTTCGCTTTAGAAAGAGCGGCTGGCACCATCAATTTCAAGGGCAAGTTTGAGGATGGAGAGGGGCTTGGCCGGTTTACCTTTACCCCGAATGAGTCTTTCCGTTCTTTGATTAAGAAAGAAGGATATGACGAGGTATCAGATAAAGTACTGTTTGGTTTTACCTTGTCCAATATTGATCAGGAGTACTGGGCGTACCTAAAGCAAGAAGGCTTAACACCAAAATACAAGGACGACCTAGAGGATCTCGGACACCTCCCCCAACTGGCTACCCTTAAAGAAAATATGGCCGGCTATAAGCAGCTAGGATTTACGGATTTGGATCTAGGGCAGTTGGTTGACCTGAGTATACATAATGTTAGTCCAGATTTCATTCGCTCGATCCAGGCACTGGGTTTCAAGAATCTTAGCCTCGAAGAATTCGAAGATGCGAAGATCCACAATATTACTGCTGAATTTGCTGCTGATATGAAGTCGCTTGGTTTCAAAGACTTGGACTTCGACGAATTGTTGGAATTAAAGATTCATAATGTGGACAAAGACTTTGTGGAACAACTGAAAAAAGCAGGCTACACCAACCTAAGTGCAGAGGAAGTAACAGATGCGAAGATCCATAATGTCTCTACCGAATTTGCGGCAGACATGAAAGAGATAGGCTTTAAGGAGCTTACGCTTGAGGAATTGGAAGGACTGAAGATCCATGGTGTCAGTGCAGATTATGTAGACCAACTGAAAAAAGCGGGTTATACCAACCTAAGCGCGGAAGAGATCACCGATGCCAAAATCCACAACCTCTCTCCGCAATTTGCTACGGAAATGAAAAAGTTGGGCTTTGACAACCTTACCCTGGAAGAGTTGATGGATATGAAAATTCACGGGATCAGTGCTGGCTTTGTAGCGGATATGCAAAAGGCGGGCTACACCAACCTAAGTGCTGAAGAAATCACGGATGCTAAAATCCACAACCTCTCCCCCGAGTTTGCCCAGGAGATGCGGAAATTAGGTTTTGATAATTTATCCATGGAGGAGCTGATGGACCTCCGAATCCATAATGTCAGTGCCAAATTTGTGGCCATGCTACAAGAAGCGGGTTATACGAATCTAACGGCAGAGGAAGTCTTAGAAGCTAAGATCCATAATGTAAATCCGACCTTCGCCGCCGAGATGAAAGCCTTAGGTTTCACTAAACTCACCTTAGAAGAGCTCGGAGAACTGAAGATTCATGGGGTGTCAGCAGCCTACGTAAAGCAGTTGAAAGATGCCGGGTTTAGCAACCTGAGTGCGGAAGAAGTACTGGATGCCAAGATCCATAATGTCAGTACTAGCTTTATCAAGGATATGAGAGACATGGGCTTTAAGGATGAATCCTTGGAAGACCTGATGGATGCCTCTGTCCATAACGTCTCCAGCTCTTACGTCAAATCACTCAAGGCAGAAGGTCTAGACCTCAACCTAGAAGAAGTAGTCGAATTCAAGATTCATGGTGTCAGCGCCGAATTCATTCGCCAAATAAAGGGCATGGGCATGAACAACCTTACTGCTGAAGATTACCTGGAACTCAAGATCATGGGCATCGACAAGAAGCTAAATAAGAAGAAAGATAAATAGCGATCATCGTTTAAGCATTTTTTTAAAACCCGACTAATCCCGCACTTTTAAGTAGGTGCGGGATTTTTGTTTTGGGCTAGCCTATCTTCATGAAGCTATAGTCTCGGTAGCATTGATGTAACGTGTGAAGCCGGCTACTCTGGTAAAAACCTGCGTGCTCCATTGCTGAACGATTGCTTTCAACTTTTCGGAAGGCTCGTTCATAGCCCCGAACATTTGTAAATCCTTAAGCAAGCTTGAGATTTCATGACCGAAGATCTCATTGTATTTTGCAGACCAGGATAAAAGGGCCTCTTCACTGGCCCATTCTGCCTGGTTCACAACCTGTGTTTCGTTTAACTTATAGCTTCGTTGGAAAAGGAAGCCAGGATACTTAGCAGCCTCATGTCTTAGCCGCTCTGCGTAATCTTTAAAAGCATCCATATCCGATACAGTGGCCAGGCTAAGTACTTGTACATTATCCGCTTGACGCTCTTCAGTTAACCTATTCATCCCTTCCCAGGGCTCTAGCACCCCTGCTGAAATACCATAGGCATGTAGTCCCTGCAAAGTTTGTTCTGATGGCGTACCCATGAAATACATCGCATTAATGCCTTCTTGCATCGGCATCATCTTAGCCTTAAGTTCATTGAGTGCAGGATTGGCCAAGTGCTGATCTACAGCAGTTGCATGCTGATAAGTTTCCAACCAAATGATCTCTTGCTTATCGCGATGGACAAATGCTTCGAACTGTAATACTTCGGGTTCTGTTGCTTCTACGATTTGAATGAATTCTGGGATAAGGGCAGTAAAATGATCTAGTTCTCCATCCCCTACTTTGATGTTGAGAAAAGCTCTAAATTGATCCATAATAGTTTAAATTCGATTGAAGAGTTATTGACGATTAAGCTTCCATTTTTTTACAGAAAAAAGGCTCGACGCCGGCAGGTAGTGGATTACCTAGAATCCGACGAAGTAGCATCACTTGTCCAATGTGGTGATATAGGTCAGGGAGGGGGCCATTGAAGAGATGCCAAGCATCAAACTGCATAGGATTGCCCCCGACGGTCAGCTTTATCTTTTGTTCCTCTAGTGTTGCTTCATCCAGATTAGCACAAGCTGCCTTTGCTGATTCGATTCGGGCTAAGGTTCGCTGTCTCAATTCTTCAAATGGAAGTCCGTGTTCCTGCTCAGGGAAGCTAGTACTATTTCCCTCGAGACTATTCCCGAGAAAATCAACCATGTTATAAATGTGGTTCAAAATCTGGTAGAGGCTGCGGCTATCATTACCAGGTTCCCGCATTAGCTGCTCTGCTGTCAGGCCCTCAGTCGCCCAGTAATATCTGAAGCCTGCTCCATCGAGCATTCTAGATACAATGCTGGCCATGTTGTACTGTGTGGGGTAAGAAGTGATTTCTGCAAATTGAAGTGTTTCGGTCATGATCTAGTTTTTTTGGTTTAAACTGCTTGGGATATGTCCCTACCAACAAGATCATGACTAATGGCTTAAGAAGCCCTCTATCTTTTCCTAACTATGTATTAGCTTTTCCCAATAGTTGGAATGGTTTTCCGAATGATTTTCGTTCTACTCGATTATGTGATCCACTGAGGACCATGAAAACACAAGCTCTTGAGTCTTTCTCATACGGGGTATTTACAAATGTATAATAGGGATAGGTAGACCTCCATTGCTTTCTTCAGCGCTCGTTGTTCTCAAATCAGCCTCCTTATATTAATTTAAACAAAAGATTTATATGAAAAATAAAAACCTAAAATCAAGCACCTCGAACGCGTAACACATGTTGATTATTTTGTATATATTAGTAAGGATCTCATTTTAACTTAAACAGCGTTACAACACCATGAAGAACCCCGCCCCCCGCTTTGGCCCTTTCGGCTATAGCCTTTCTTTGCTTATTTTATTGCTTACAATTATTGGATGTGCTAGCTTTCCCAAGGGTGTAAAGCTCTTGGAAAAGGGTAAAATATCCAAGGCCGAACCAAAATTTGAGCGATCACTCAAGCACAAGATTTATGATCCCGGTGCCCGCTACTATTTGAATAGAATTGCGATCAACCGGAAGAAAAGTACCTTGAAGTGGCTTGACATTTATCAAAACTTCTGTGCACTGGAAGAAGAGATGCGGTCACTACCACCTCAAACGATTGGAAAGCTAAAGCGATACAAGGCCGGACGTGGCGATGTCATGAAGGCCAGAGAAAACCTACAGGAAAGGATTGTGGATAGTATGTCTCGTCAAGGGACCATTACCCAATTGCTAGTATTGGAAGAAAACAACGATTGCTGGCCAGAAGGCTTGGTCGATACAATTAGAAACATTGTCGTCAATAAAACGATCAATCCTTATCAGCAAGTCTATGATACAGAAGTGGACCGAGAATGGGAAGGACAAGCCGTAAAACTGCCTAGTGTCGAGGAGATAAAAGCCGACCCTGGGCGCTCCTGCTACGCCTTGGAATTAGGCTACAAATGGAATCTCAACTACCAAGAACTACGCTCCTTAGCACATCGCTACGAAGAGGTAGTACTTCCTGCCAATTATAGTCGATTTTGGGCCATTCAAAAGGATGCTTGGGACATCTTCCAGGTACACGAATCCTATTGCAATATGGATCAATTTAAAACGGACTTCCCCACCGATCCCATTGCTATGGATTGCTGGTTTGATACGGCAAAGGATACGCTCTGCCTGAGCCAACTCAAACCTTTATTGGCTTATCACCGCAACAATCCATACACTGCCTTAGACCCAGACATCTGCTGGCAAGCTCTTTGCATCGCCAGTTTTGCTGAGGATGCCCGGAGCCTGAATGCAGCCGAGCAAAAACAGTTGGATGATATAGCGCTCATATTCGAATTACAAAGCCAATTGCTTTCTTGTAAATTGACATATGATTCGGCTACTTTCATTAATAAGGTAGCTTATTTAGCGAAAGACTATACACACCATCGAGTGGTCTTTGATCTGGCTGCCACTACGCTTGACTACTTTGCCAGCCAATACCTTTTCAAAGAGGCACGTATGGGGCTAGAGACATTTCAACCGCTCTTCCCCGATACTTTATCTTGCTCGACTGATTTCTACTTTCAAACTGGAAAGCAAGACTGGTTCAATCTATTTGGCTCTCTACTAGATAGAGCGGAGCAAGAAAGAAATTTTCCTGAAGCAGCATATGCCTTTAACACCACAAATAATGATGAGTATGCCTTAATCTCTTGGGGCGAGACAGATGAAGTATTTTTTGTTAGAAAGAACCGCAAAGACCGAATTGCTCATGTGATGACTGCTATCAAAGAGAAAGGTATATGGTCTCAGCCCATCAGGGTAGATAAATTGTCCTTTGCCGATGATATTATTCCAATCTCGATCAGCGCCGAAGGACGACAAATGCTCCTTAAATCAGGGGGTATGTTATATCGATCCTCTAGAGTGGACATCGGACGGGAATGGTCCAGGCCGGAGCCTCTTCCGATGAGGCCGCCATTCGCCGGATCTGCTTGGATCTCTCCAGATGACTCGCTCATGCTAGTCGAATATTATGCCAAGCGAGAGCATCCACTGGATATTCCAAAAATAGACTTGGCGGTATCTACGTTGGGAAAAAATGGGCGATATGAACAAACGATGCCTTTAGGGAAGAAAATCAATTTATCCAGATATTATGAGCAGGAGCCAGTCATGGGATTGGGTGGTAGATTGCTATTCTACACTTCCAATAATAAAAAAGGAGGACTGGGTGGTACCGATGTTTATAGTATCGCTCTGCGAAACCCTGGAGACTGGTCCACCCTCGAGGAACCCAAAAATCTAGGGCTGATGCTAAATAGTTGGTTTAATGATCCCGGAATTACCTATTTCTCGGAATACAGCGGCAAGGCCTACTATCATCGGCGAGATCGCTGTACCGGAGATATGGACCTTTGGCGCATTAAATTGGGGTCGGGAATCTTTCCGGCCAATGCCTTGCGGCTTGCTGGGGTAATCCTCGATGAAAACCTGAAACCGATCGGGAAAGGCGGGTTTGTCGAGTTCACCCCCAACTACGAACTAAATGTTCATTCCAAACCCATTTCGATTAAAGGCACCTATACTTACACGGTAGCTGACAGTACCGAGGTGGTCCGACTTTTTCCGGAAGTGCCTGGATATTATTCTGAGCGCGATACTACCCATTATTTAGCTACTTCGAAGCGAGGAGAGATCATTAGAGACACCTTTATCCTGATATCCTTCGACTACATTCGTAAGAACTTCAAATTGAAGCACAGCACCTTCCACAATGGAGAGGCTGAATTTGATCAACCCAATAAAGCTTTCCCAGAAATTACACGCTTAGCCAAGATCGCCACACGGATGGGAGCTGATTTGGAACTACATGGACACACGGATAATACGGGCACCGAAAAAGAGAACCAAGAATTATCCACAGATCGGGCTAATGCGGTCAAGAACTACCTTACGGAAAAATGTGGATTCGACCCAGAGCGTATTCGGGTTTTTGGTTATGGCGCCTCCCGTCCCATTTGTGACAATGATACCGAGGAAGGTAGGAGATGTAATCGCAGGTTGGAGATTATTTTTAAAATGCCGGAATTGCCGAGCCTATATAGCAAAAACTAACACCTACGGAATATGGCCATGCAGATTGGCCATATTCCATCTTCCAGTCTTTAGGTATACTTATTTCTTCTTACTAAAAGCCACAAAAGCCCCGTAACAGCGCCCTCCCTCGGTTGTGGAAAAACGGGGAGCTAAATGACCGTAGAGCTGATCCCCCTCCCACTGCAAAGCAATAGCAATCGGAACAGATGAGTCCATGCTGAATTCGGGCACCCCAATTCTTCCTCTTCCCATGCCCTCAAACTTTCCGGAAGGTAATAAGGTAACATTCGACAAACTGACAGTTGCCTGTTTAGCTATCTGAAAGTCAATTTCTCCATTGGCCTTGAAGTTCATATGAACGGGCGTGGAGCCGGTTTCCAACTCTACTGCCCCTTCCCACTCCCCTATCAAGCCTTGTTTCGGCTGATAAGGGGTCTGAAAGTGCTTCATGAAATAAGCCATGTCCATCTTTTTCTCCAAGTTGGGAAGCAAGGCATTCATAATTTGATCTGTTAGTTGGTCAGCCAGCGAGGAATAGGAAGAAGAATTGATCAGACAGACGATGACCATATCTTCACTCGGAATTAAGGTAATGTTGGAGTTCGCTCCAGTAATATTGCCATTGCTAATCAGCGAATGTCCCGTATTGAGCCAACCAAAACCAAAGAATGGCATGGGGCCTTCGTCGAAGTTATGCATGAGATCCAAATGCTTTCCATCCAGTACCTTCGGAAATTTGCTATTAGCTAGCTGTAGGTGAAAGTTTCCATACTTCAATAAATCTTCCACACTTCCATAGTAGCCTGCTCCCCCGAAAGGAATAAAATGGTAAGGAGCGATCTCTTCGCCATTGGTATCATACAGGCTGGCGATATCAGTAGCTCGCTTGGCATCATACTGGGTCAGGCTCTGGTCCATACCCAATGGATCAAAAAGTGCTTCCTCCATGAAATCATCTATGAGTTGTCCACTAGCTTTCTCGATCAACATTTCTGCTATACCGTAGGAGTAATTCGAGTAATGACTCACCTTGCCCGGAGGCAGCGTAATCAACCCTATTTTTTCTAAATAGGTCTCCTTTTCATTTGCTGTCGTAGGATATCCCAGCGCCACCTCCTGGGTAATCCATCCGTGTGGAATGCCTGCCGCCATATTCAGGATATGCCAAACTTTCACTTCTGACGGGTCCCCTACAAAGGACTGCAGTCCCGGTTTTGGCAAATAGGCATTGGCTTCATCCTCCAACCCGACTTTTCCTTGTTGGACCAAATGCATGAGGCCGGTAGCCGTAATCGATTTAGAAAGAGAACCTAGCGGATAAATCGTGGTGGAACTTGCTTCTTTTTGTTGCTCCTTATCTGCCCAACCAAAGGAGGCCACATAGAATGGTTTCCCCGCTTTAGCCACGCCAATACTAATGGAGGCCGCCTCCCCTGTGTTTATTTTTTGTTGGATACTTTCAATGATGGGTTTCAAGGATTCGGGCTCGTCTGTTTGACCGCTTGCTAAGGTGAGATTCGAGCAAAGCAGCACAAGGCTAGCCAATACTTTAATAGTACATAACAGTCGCATGAAATTCTTTTTTGGTGAAATGATCTACAAACTACATGCTCCATTCCTAAATGCATCTGAGGTCAACCTTATATTTTCCTGAAATAGGATTTCTTCAGCTTACATAAAGTTGGGGCATTTGAGAAAAGTGGTAACTTTAATCTATAGACAATGGAGAAAAAGGATCAAAAATACACAGCCTCATTTGTGATTGGGAATACTCATTTCGCTAACCCTATCACCAATGAAATCGGCCGACTAGAGGCTGAGCGAGCGATTGTCCTACAGCGCCTAGAACCGAAGGTCATGGAAGTCCTTGTAATCTTGGCTAAAAATTCGGGAGAGGTAGTTCCCAAAGCCACCTTGACGGAGACCATCTGGGATGGTTATGGCGGGGCTGAGGATAGCCTTATGCAAGCCATTTCCAAACTCCGGAAGGTCCTGGGCGATCAAGCTAGAGCCCCCATCTTCATTGAAACCATTCCTAAAAAAGGATATCGTTTGCTGCCGCAAGTGGATGCTTTGGAAACATCACCCAGTTTGGAAGCGACTAATAATACGGTCTATGTGTATCGAACGGTGGGAAGCTTTACCGATTTTATTGAAAAGCTGACTCAACCCAAGTTTCTCCTGGCCTTCCTGTTATTTAGTATTTGTTTGATTATGGTCTTGGCCATTCTCTCCTACATCGTCTTCTGGATATGATTCATTAGTCTATCACTAAATAATCATAGTGCACTAGCGCTTTCTTACCTTGCTGTCCCAGATATTGTTGTGCCTTCTCGGAGCCATATTGTGCTATACCCAAGCCAATACCCGTTCCCTCTTCATCAAGAATGCGTAAAAGGTCCCCTTTTTCGAAGGCCCCTTCGATTCGTACTACTCCCACAGGTAGCAGGCTGGATACTTTATCTACTGAACGTAACACTGCTTCTGCACCCTGATTAATATATACTGCCCCTTTTTGTGGCAATTCGTTGTAAGCAATCCATTTCTTGACATTGGACAATTCCGTCTGAGGGGTGAATCGGGTGCCACCAAATTGACCGTCAACCAGGTCAATCAGCACATCAGCCTGGCGACCATCGCCAATAAAGGTGGGAATGCCGACTTTAGCAGCCTTCTGAGCTATCCGAAACTTGGTATGCATACCACCTCGCCCAAAGGAAGAGCGAGAGGGTTGAATGACCTTTTGCCACTTTTTATCCAAGGGGTCAATCTCTGGTATCACTTGACTCTCTTCATGATCAGGAGGACCATCAAAGACACCTTGCACGCTGCTCAGGATAACCAGTCCATCCGCATTAGTCATGGCTGCTACTAGCCCCGCCAACTCATCATTGTCGGTAAACATCAACTCTGTGACCGCTACGACATCATTCTCATTCACCACCGGTACGATCCTATCTCTTAAGAGCGCCAAGAAACAGTTTTGCATATTGATATAATGCTGCCGATCTCGGAAATCCTCTTTCGTAGCTAATACCTGAGCACAAAACAGCTGCTGATTCGCGAACAACTGTCGATAAATCTCCATCAAGCGAACCTGTCCGATAGCCGAAAGCACCTGGCGCCGAACGACCTTGTTTAAGCCTTCTGGCACCTGCATCATACTCCGCCCAGCTCCAACTGCCCCAGAAGAGACCAGGATGACATCTATGCCCCTTTCCTTTAGGGTGGCGATCTGATCTACCAACTGGCTAATGCTGGTGATATCCAATAATCCATCCTCTCGGGCCAATACATTCGTTCCAACCTTAACTACCAGGCGTCTGTAAGCCATGACTTTCTCTTAGGGTTCTTTAGATCAAAAAATCGGCGCAAAGATAGGTTTATGAACAATAGGATGCTGAAATATTTGAAGCTTTCCAGGAAGGTTTAGAACAGAATCCAGTCTGGGTTGTAATATTAGTAGTAACAAAGTAACGCCAAGGAATGATCATCCGTAACAGTAGAGTGTGCTAAAGCGAAAGCTTTGAAGTGCATTCCCTAACGGGATTTATGTCCATTATTGGCAATAAAACATTAAGTTTTTTACATTTGTTGACTTTTTAGTAATGGCAATCAATCGTTACCAGCAGGTAATCCATCATTAATCCAAAAAACAAGCAGTTTATGCCTTTCGATATCGATATGATTAAGGCTCACTACGATGCTTTACCAGGCAAAATAGCCGAAGCAAGAAAAGTGTTGGGCCGCCCCTTAACCCTCAGTGAAAAGATTCTCTATTCCCACCTACATGCTGAGTCTCCATTAAAAGATTTTACCCGTGGAGGAGATTATGTATTCTTCCAGCCTGATCGGGTAGCGATGCAGGATGCTACAGCGCAAATGGCACTGCTACAGTTCATGATGGCGGGAAAAGATAAGGTTGCTGTACCCTCAACGGTGCACTGTGATCACTTGATTCAGGCTAGGTTGGGAGCAGATAAAGATTTACAGGAAGCGATGAATACCTCCAACGAGGTGTTTAATTTCCTGGAATCGGTATCAGACAAATATGGCATTGGATTCTGGGAGCCAGGTGCTGGTATTATTCACCAGGTGGTATTGGAGAACTATGCATTTCCTGGCGGAATGATGATCGGTACGGATTCTCATACCGTGAATGCTGGTGGTCTGGGAATGGTGGCGATTGGTGTAGGTGGAGCTGATGCGGTAGATGTAATGGCAGGAATGCCTTGGGAATTGAAAATGCCTAAATTGATAGGCGTAAAATTAACCGGTAAATTGTCTGGTTGGGCAGCGCCTAAGGACGTTATTCTTAGAGTGGCTGACATCCTGACCGTGAAGGGTGGAACAGGTGCAATCGTAGAATACTTCGGTCCTGGTGCATTATCCATGAGTTGTACAGGTAAAGGTACGATCTGTAACATGGGTGCTGAAATTGGTGCGACTACTTCTACTTTCGGCTACGATGAGTCTATGTCAAGATATCTAAGAGCGACAGAGAGAGCCGAGATCGCTGACATGGCCGATGGCCTCAAAGAGCACCTAACGGCGGATGCTGAATGCTATGCAGACCCTGAAAAATACTTCGATCAAGTTATTGAAATCGACCTTTCTGAATTGAAGCCCTTGTTGAACGGTCCATTTACGCCTGACCTTTCAACTAATGCCGGTTCAGACATGACCAAAGCTGCCACTGAGAATGATTGGCCGCTAGAGGTAGAATGGGGATTAATTGGTTCTTGTACCAACTCCTCTTACGAAGATTTGACCAGAGCCGCTTCTATTGCGCAACAGGCATTAGACAAAGGCCTTAAAACAAAGGCAGAGTTTGGTATTAACCCAGGTTCTGAGCAAGTTCGATTTACCGCAGCACGTGATGGTATCTTGGAAGTGTTTGAAAAACTAAATGCCAAGATTTTCACCAATGCATGTGGACCTTGTATCGGACAATGGGCTAGATATAGCGATCCAAAGAATGCGCCAAAGAACTCCATCGTTCACTCTTTCAATAGAAACTTCTCCAAGCGAGCAGATGGTAATCCAAATACGCATGCTTTCGTTGCTTCTCCAGAACTGGTAGCCGCGATTGCGATTGCCGGAAGATTGGATTTCAACCCGATGACTGACACCTTGGTTAATGAAGCGGGCGAGCAAGTGAAACTAGAGGAACCAACGGGCTTTGAGCTACCACCTAGAGGGTTCGACGTAGAAGATAGAGGGTATCATGCACCCGCAGAAGATGGAAGCGGTATAGAAGTTGTCGTAAAGCCAGATTCTAGAAGACTTCAGCTTTTGACTCCCTTTGTACCATTGGGCGAAGCGCAGGTTAAGAACATGCGATTGTTAATCAAGACCAAAGGGAAATGTACGACGGATCACATTTCCATGGCTGGTCCTTGGTTGAAGTATAGAGGTCACCTAGAAAACATCTCCAATAACTGTCTGATTGGAGCGGTCAACTACTTCAGTGACAAAACGAATTTGGTTGCCAATTACGTGGATAGTGCTACTGACGCTGAATTTATGGCGGTACCTGATAGTGCAAGAAAATATCAGGCAGCAGGCATCAACACGGTAGTATTCGGAGAAGAGAACTACGGAGAAGGTTCTTCCAGAGAGCACGCCGCAATGGAGCCAAGATTCTTAGGGGTGACTGCAGTTATCGTGAAGTCCTTTGCTCGTATTCACGAGACTAACTTGAAAAAGCAAGGTATGCTAGCCCTTACCTTCGTCAATACAGATGATTATGAGAAAGTTCGTCAGGATGACACGATCGATATCGTGGACTTTGACGAGATGGCGGCAGGTAAAAACCTTACCATCAAGCTTAACCACAGCGATGGAAGTTCAGAGACTTTTGAAGTAGCCCACACTTACAATCAAGCACAAATTGATTGGGTAAGAGCGGGATCTGCTTTGAATAAAATTCGCGAAGAAATGGGTGCGGCTTAGGTTGTACCTTTCTAGAAATAGAGAAGCCCTCTGGAGTGTAACTTCAGGGGGCTTTCGCATTAGTACCCCTGTTTTCCTCACCAAATCTCGCCATTTCATCCCTTCCGCTCGGGCGATCGACCTTTCCATATTTGGTAATCAGGCATAGAATCGTATTTTTATTGTTGTCATGCTAATCTTCTAGGGAGATTGGTTCACCTAACAAACAAAGCAAAAGGGCCTTTAATGCCTTGTAGGGCCCATCACACTCTTTGCATCAACTTAAAAACACAAACTATGTTAAAGGAATTCAGAGATTTCATCATGAAGGGCAATGTGCTAGAACTAGCTGTTGCCGTGATTATCGCCGGTGCCTTTGGTGCCATTGTAACTTCCTTCACCAATGACGTGATCATGCCCCCCATCGGTTTGGCCATGGGCGGAGTGGACTTTTCTGACCTAGCTATGGTATTACAGGAAGCAGAAACCAATGAGGCTGGAGAAGTAGTTAAAGAGGCTGTCTCAATTCGCTACGGAGCCTTCATCCAAAAGGTAATCGACTTCTTGATCATCGCCTTCATCATCTTTATGCTAGTTCGCACTTACAACAAGATGCAAGAGCGCAACAAAGAGCCAGAAGCGCCAGCTCCTCCTCCAGGCCCAACAGCGGAGGACCTACTAACAGAAATTCGAGACTTGCTCAGCAAGCAATAAGATATCCCAAGCCCTCAAGGTGTCAACACCTTGGGGGCTTTCTCTTTCCGCTCCTTGGCTTGTACATATCGATTTACCAACAACATTAGAAGTATCGTCAAGGCCATGGTAATGGCGACTACAATCCCCAAGGTAGGATAATGTTGGATATAGCCACTCTCTTCCTGGAAAATGATCATACCAGCAGCAGCAGCAGCAATCCCTCCAGACAATTGTTGAATGGAACTAGATACACTCATGAAAGCACCCCGATCATCCGTATCGGGAACAGCCGTCATTAGCGCAGAACTCGAAATAATCCGAGAGGTTACGCCGATGTAGACCAGACAACTCAAAACGATAACTAACCACAAGGGTGTAATCCCTAAATTCGTATAGATTAGAATCATCACCATCGTAAGGATGGACCCCCAGAAAAAGACCTTGTACTTCCCTGTTTTATCGCTCAAACGTCCAATTAATGGCCCACTAAACAAAGTAAAGATTCCTGTAATCATATATACCAGTGGCAGATCTTCCAAACTGATACCGAGGTTATTTACGCTAAAGGCAGCGCCGAAAGGCATTAGCATATATCCGCCGGTTGCCAACAAGGTGGTTGCCATAAATGCGTTGAAGTAGGGGCGTTTACTTAGGGTTCGCCAAAGGTGTCGCAGTGGTGAGGTATGGCTAGACTTGGCTAGGTGTGTATTGACCGGCTTCATCTGAACAGCAATCAATACAAATACAAGGGATCCAATAGATGCAATCAGCAGGAAGGGAGAATGCCAGCCCCAGTTGTTGGCCATATACAAGCCCAATGGTATCCCCAATACTTGGCTTGCCGCAAAAGCCATTTGCACGTATCCCATTACTTCCCCTCTCTTCTCCAGCGGGAAGAGATCGGTTATGATGGCAAAAGATACCGCCCCAATTACCCCACCAAATAAACCGGTGATGACTCTCGCTATCAGCAAGAATTCGTAATTCGGTGCAAAGCCGCAAAGGAAAGTACCAATGATAAATCCAAAGTAGAAAAAGAGTAATAGACGCTTGCGATCAAATTGATCGGCAAAGCCCGCTACTAAAACTCCGGAAATCCCGGCGCTAAAGGCATAAGCTGAAACAGCTAAGCCAAACTGTGTTGTGGTTATATCCAATTCCTCTAGTAGAATGGCACTCAATGGGGAGAGTACCATGAAATCTAGAACAATTGTAAACTGCAAGAAGGTAATAACCGCCACTATCAGTTTTTGATAGGGCGTGAAGGGCTGTGAAGGCTTGTCGTTCTCCATAGAAGATGTAAGGTGCTATTAAATCGGGAGCTAACTTAGATCCCAGCTTAATAAGGCTTAATTGCACCAAAAAGTTCGATGCCTCCACCCTTATTTATAACTTTTCCGTTCATGCCTTTTCAATCACCTTCCTTCCGTTTTCTACCACAAAACTAGCCCGCGTAATTAGGGGCGCGCCTGGCTTGGTCACATATTCCACGGCTTGATAATCGCTTTGCCATGTTTTAGGGGTAACAGTGCATTTCACATATCCCCGTTCGCGGGAGTGGAACTTCAGACAGGGGTTATCACTCAACAGTCCATCCAGGTTTTGGGGCTTGAAAATGCCGTCTCCGCCAGAAGTAATGGAGGTACCTACAAACTCAGCTGCGACGGTTTGAGATCCTGCACGATCATAATCCACCTTTAGTTCATTGACCCAATTAGAATGAATATCTCCGGTCAGCACAACTGGATTCGATACTACATCTTTCGATAGGAATTCCATGAGTTTCTTACGGCTGACTTCATAACCTGGCCATTGATCAACCGAATACCGTTTCTTCTCGCCAGCATCTCGGTCAATCTTAGCCATCATGACTTGTTGGGCCAACACATTCCATTCTGCTTTGGATTTCCGTAGTTGTCGAGCTAGCCAGCGCTCCTGCTTACGGCCCATCATGGTGGCCTTTGAATCATACGCGCCTTCGCATAAGGGGCCGCTCTTGTCTCCACAGGGTTGATCTGTTCGATACTGCCGGGTATCCAGCACATCAAATTCGAGCAACCGACCAAATGCTACGTTCCGATACAATTTCATATCCGGTCCACGCGGAATACTCGCCTTCCTCAAGGGCATGTGCTCATAATATGCCTGATAAGCATTTGCCCGGCGCTTTAAGAATGCTTCCTTTACGATTCCTGCTTCTTCCGAAATAGCATTTGCGTAGTTGTTGTCAAATTCATGATCATCCCAAGTTACTATCCAGGGTACAGCGGCATGCATGGCCTGTAAAGCTGGGTCCATTTTATACTGAGAAATCCTTCTCCTATAGTCTTCTACGCTATTGATTTCTGGCCCAAGATGCTTGCGTACTCGATTGTCTTTCCCAGCGTATTCATAAATATAATCTCCGAGGTGTACGACCAAGTCCAAGGGTTCCTTTAACATGTGCTCATAGGCTGTATAGTATCCGGATTCAAAGTGCTGACAGGAAGCAAAGGCAAACTGAAATTTATCCAGCATTGCATCCTTGGCCGGTGCCGTACGGGTACGACCTACCGGGCTGAGTTCTCCCCCTGCCTTAAACTGGTAAAAATACCAGCGATCCGACTCCAGGCCTTTTACCTCCACATGTACAGAATGTCCAAGCTCCGGCGTGGCTATGGTTTGTCCCTTTGCTACCACTTGCGTCATATTCTCATCTTTGGAGACCTGCCAATCCACCGCAATATTAACCAAGGGCATTCCACCATCCTCTAGGGGTTTAGGAGCCAGGCGGGTCCAAAGGACAAAACCATCCGCCGCAGGATCTCCGGAAGCTAGGCCCAGTTGAAAGGGGTAGTCTGCAAAAGGCGTACGGCTAAGCACTCGAGGAAGCAAAGGATTGCCAACCAAAAGCGGCCAAGCAGACATAGCATAGAAGCTGTTCCGTAGAAAACTTCGCCGATCTCGGCTCTGTTTAAGCAAGAAATTAAGGCGATCATCTTGGGTCATAGTGGTAGGTTTTATGTGCGATAGAAGTTATCTTTAAACTACGCAAAGTTTAGAGGAAAAACACTACTACCTGTATAAAGAAATTTTTAACTATGACTTTGCTAGACCACACCACCTTAGGTCAACTCGATGCATCATGAAACCAAGATCTTCTCCGAAAATCCGTTCTCTTCTCCAGCTTTTTGAGGTAATATCAGAAGATGAACGGATCTTGGTCGATATATTAAGGCAAATCATATTGGACAACCTCCCCTCCTATTGCCAAGAGAAGATTTCCTATAATGTTCCTTACTTCTACGGGAAAAGAGGGATCTGCATCATTTGGCCAGCAAGTATCCCAAGAGGAGGCATTAAAGAAGGTGTGCTTCTAGGTTTTTGGCAAGGATACCGCTTACCCGATGAGGATAAGTATCTGGATCATGGAACCAATAAGAAGATATTTTATAAAATTTACCGATCTCCGGAGGAGATTGATGAGACTGCGATTCAAAAGCTACTTCAAGCAGCCATTGCCCTAGATCAATCCTTATGACGACAGAAAAATGAAAGACGACTGATTTGCGTTGACTATCGAATACCTTATCTTTATTATCCAAATCCTCTATACCGTTCCAAATATGCAACAGCCGTCAAACCGTGTTCCCATCATTGATATCTCACCATTGGTAACAAATTCCGAAGGACGTCAGCAAGTGGCTGATGCCATCGGGCAAGCCTGCCGAACTCATGGCTTCTTTTACATCATTGGACACGGCGTGAGTGCAGCGCTCCAGGACCGCCTTGAGGCCCAAAGCAAAGCCTTCTTTGCCCAAGACTTAGCCATAAAAAACCAGATTCCAATGGCTTTAGCGGGCAAAGCCTGGCGTGGTTTCTTCCCCGTCGGGGGGGAGCTCACCTCTGGCAAACCGGACATTAAGGAAGGTTTATACTTTGGAATAGAGTTAGATGAAGATGATCCTCGTGTCAAAGCGGGGCTTCCGCTACATGGCCCCAACCTGTTCCCCGATAACATGCCTGGATTTCGGGCAACGGTCTTGGAGTATATGGATCAGTTAACAACGCTTGGTCATATCTTGATGCAAGGCATTGCGCTAAGCTTGGGATTAGCAGCTGATTTTTTTGCCAAGAACTATACGGGGGATCCATTGACCCTCTTTCGCATCTTCAACTACCCTGATCCTCCTGCCCATGCCAAAGAACAAGCACTTTGGGGTGTAGGTGAACATACCGATTACGGAGTCTTAACCATCTTGAAGCAGGATGATGCAGGCGGGCTGCAGGTGAAATCACAATCAGAATGGATCGCGGCTCCACCCGTTCCCAATTCTTTTGTTTGCAATATTGGGGATATGCTCGACCGCCTCACCAAAGGTCTCTACAAATCCACTCCACATCGGGTGTTAAATAGCTCTAAAAAAGATCGACTTTCCTTTCCATTCTTTTTTGACCCAAACTTTAAGGCTGAGATCAAAGCCATTGACTTGAGTCAGGTTCCTTTCCCGATCGATGATTCAGCCGAACGCTGGGATGGAGCCAGCGTCCACCAGTTCGAAGGTACTTATGGTGATTACATCTTGAGCAAGGTTGCTAAGGTGTTTCCTGACCTTGAAAAGAAGGTTTTATAGATGATTGTCCACGAGATTTGACTAAGAAGGTAGATAATTTGAGACGTCTCAGATATGATTTGAGACGTTTTCCCATCTCTTGCAGCGCATCTGCCCCGTTTCTTCATGAGATTTGGTCTAACTAAATCACCATTATGAAGAACGTACTCTTTCTTTTATTGCTCCTCAGTTTTCAACTACAAGCACAGATCAAAGGCAATGGGAACATTGTCACTAAATCCTACCCACTTGCTCAAATAGAAGAGCTGGAGATCAACCTGAATGCCAGGGTCATTCTCGATTTCAAGGCAGATGATCAAATCTCCATTACAACCGACGAAAATCTGGTTGATCAGATTGACTTCACAGTGAGTCGAGGCTATATGAACCTTCAACAAAAGAAATGGATCCAGCCCACCCATTCCTTGCGCGTAACTATCGGTGCCTCCCATCTGCGAAAGCTCAACAATGATGCTCATTCAAAAACCTCCCTTCTCAATATGCAAGTGGAAAACTTCCATTTGATAGCAGACATCGGCACCATTGATTTGCAAGGTCGGGTCTCCCATCTAGTAATAGATAACAAAAGTGCCAAGATTGAGGCACTTGATTTTGAGGCGGCTCACGCCGAAGTGAAGATCCAAAGTTGGGGCACCGTTTTCCTCAATGTATCAGACACTTTGAATACTACCGTTGGCGACAAAGGTCAACTGAAGATCATCGGAGACCCAAAGGTCCTACTGGGCAATGCAAAAGCCATTCTGGCGAAAAGCAATGAACAGGTCAGCACCGATACCCGTTACATCAACCTACGTATCAAAAATAACTCCTGGACACGAAAGAGCTTTGTGGTAGTTGGCCCTAAAAGAGATGGCACTTCCTTTAGCTATGGATTCTCTCTGTCACCTGGAGCTACCAGATCAGAACGTTGGACGATAGGCTCAGAGGTATTTCGGGTCAAAAACGGGCAACAAAGCCTGGTAGCTACAATTGAAGCCAAGGACGAAAACCAACTGGTCAAGCTCTTCCAATAAGCATTCAATTCCCTAAAAGAGCAAATCCAAATTATCAATCACGAATAATATTTCATATTTAATGACGATTCAACCTTCCCGACAACTGCAGCCATTTTGCTTGCTCCTACTATTCCATTTCTTCAGTTTAGGTATGCTGGCGCAAAACCCGATTCCCGCAGCAGATTTACAGAAAGACGTTCAAATTCTGAAGGAGACCCTAGAAGCCCTACAACCTGCCCTGCACAAATACAATACGCCCGAAGAGATGGATGGGCATTTCAAGCAACTAGAAGAACGACTAAGTGTAGATCAAGATCAAGCCACCGCCTATGGCAATATCTCTCTTTTCACAGCTAAAGTTCAGTGTGGCCATACCTATGGGAACTATTGGAACCAGGGTCCGGACTTAAGAGCTATTTTTAAGGATAAGGCCGATAAAGTACCTTTTACCTTCCGCATCATTGATAAGAAGCTGATCTTATTTCAAAACTTGTCCGAGCAGAAGGAATTGCAGGCTGGTGACGAGATTGTAGGCATCAATAACCATTCCGGCGCTGAAGTCATTGAAAAGCTATTTCCTTATATGAAGAGCGATGGCGCCAACGATGGCCAACGTTTCTTTAGAATGCAGGTTTTTGGTTACGACAACTATGAGGCCTTTGACATCTATTTCCCGCTAGCTTTTGAGCTGGGAGAAAGTATCTCCCTTACTTTAAAGGGGTACGAAACGGGCAAAGAAAAGAAGACCACTGTACAGCTCATTACGCGTCAGGAACGTTATGATCGCTTACAAAAAAGGTATGGCAAGCAGATCGAATCCTATGACGATTACTGGGATTTTGAAGTTCTTAATCCAGAAGTAGCTAAATTGACCATTGGAACCTTCGTCACCTGGAAAATGACGCTCAAATGGCGCGCTTTCCTAAAACAAGCCTTTCAGACCCTTAAAGACAAAAATATCCCCAATTTGATCCTGGATATTCGAGGAAATGCGGGTGGTGATTCAGCTGTACAGGCTGAACTCTATAAATACCTTACACAAAAGAAAAGCCATCGTGGCCCCTATCAACAAACGTTACGCAACAATAAGATTCCTCCTCACTTACTGCCCTACTTAAGCACTTGGAGCAAGAAAATCCAAGATGTATCGAATCGTACAAAACCGCTGGATAATGGGTTTTATACCTTCAAAAAAGGCGGTCTGATCGATGAGACCATATCACCCAAGGCTAAGACTTATCGAGGGAAAGTATACCTGATAGCAGATGCCTCCAATAGTTCAGGCACCTATTTTTTGATTAACTACTTAAAGGACAACCAACTAGCTACGGTGGTAGGACAAACCAGTGGAGGTAACCAACAAGGTATCACGGGAGGACAGATCCTTTATCTCACCTTACCACATTCGAAGGTAGAGGTGGACATTCCATTAATTGGATACTACCCTAGTAGTCCGAAGCCCAATCAGGGTATTGAGCCTAATATCTACATTCAACCAAGCGTGCAGGCCTTGGTAGAAGGACGGGATCTAGAAATAGAGCATATCATGCAATTGATTGGCGGGGCGGCTAAGCCTTCTTCGAAAACAGATTAGTCCAAAAAGAAAAATTTGGACTAGCCTACGAGCTTGCAGATTGGAGGTTTAGGCACAGGTCCATAAATTGCTCAAGTAGAGATGTTCTTCGGTCATCTCTATTTGGGCATACACATTCACTAAATTATAGACGTACCTTGAAGTTTTTCGATTCGATTTCTCAGTTATTCAAACAGCTCAACCTCAATATGCTAGTGGCCGTATGCGCCCTAGTGGTTAGTGCCTGTGCCTTGTACATTTCCGTGCAGGAAGTCCGTATTATGCGCGTACAGCAAAAGGCCGCTATGTATCCTTATCTGACAGTTGGAAAATCCTACAATGGCGATGGTTTTGGTTTGCGGCTCACCAATACCGGCAACGGCCTAGCTAAGGTTCATTCTTACCAGGTATTCAATGATTCCATCTTTTTCAAGGATTGGTTCGATGTTATCGCAACCTACGCACCAGAGGCCAAGGATATTAATTGGAATATCATGAGTTCGGATGGCTATCTTCGCAACCAGATGATTACGCCTTTAGAGGAAAAAACATTGATATTCGTTCGGTGGACGCCTGAATCTCGTCTGCTAGAAAGACGGTTGGGTGGCCTTAGGGTAAGGGTTTGCTACTCCTCATTACTAGATGAATATTGGAAGGAGGAAGGGCAAGGTCCGGTTGAGATAAAGGGCCCATGTACCTATGAGGTAGAAAAGGAGTTTGGGCTATAATTCACGACACTTCCACTCTTTTGACCTTCACCCCTACGCGCAAGGTATTTTGGACCTCAGCAAGCCGATCTGTATGCTCCAATAGTTTTTGCAGTACTAAGTCCGAAGCCTCCCCTTCCACACTAGCTTTGTAGGTAATATTGAATCCTGGTTCACCAGCCTGCCCAAACTCACCTGAAGCCTCCACCTCTACCTTTGTTAGGACTATATTCATCTTAGTGGCCTCCCTGTAAAGATCATTACAATAACAGGTAGCAAGTGCAAGAAAGAGCAATTCACCTCCATTAACTGTCGAGCCATAACCGCTCGATTTGGCAGGGATGTTCAATTGCTGTGTCATCCCATTTGTAGTGAGCTCTACATCATGGGATCGGAAGCTATTCTCAACCTTCGCTGATATTTTCATGTAGCACTGTGTTTGATACTACAATAAGATAGTCAAGAAAACAGGGCATGACAAGGGTGGTAAACCACCAATTTTAATGGAAATACCCCCATACAAGTTTAAAAAATAGCAAGTCGACTAGTAGAAAAATTGCTCGCTTACAATCTTTCCTTCTTCCACTTCATACAGAATAATCTCGTCGAGGGTAACGGACTGGCCATCTTTGAGTGTGAAGGCAATTTTGTAAGGTAAGGCAATGTGATTAGCAGAGGTAACGGCTTCCCCCACTTGCAGATCCTCCACACTTGCAATATTTGCGCTCATAGCCTGATCCTTTTCCTTAATGGCCAATACTCCAGTTAGATCAGCGAAATGAGGGGATTGAGGCTCGATATGACGTACCTTTTCTGTGTGAAAAAGGGTGTCATATATCTCATCATATTTTCCTTGTGGAAGCAAGGTCATCAGCTGCTGTGCGACATCTTTAGTAGTCATTGAATTAGGATTTGAAATGAACAGATGCCGGTTAGATGCAGCAACGCAAGAAGTGTTACAATAAAAAAAGGTACTCAGCCTGCTCTAGGGAGTACCTCCAATAAAAAGCTTAGCAACCTCTTATAATATTAAGGCTACCAAGCTTTTCCAAATTCTATATGCTAATAACAAATTGCCATTTACATGGCTACTGGATTGTATGCAACTCGTTTGCTTGCTTAGAAGGTAGGGCAGCCAAACTGCTTACCTCCACGGCGGCGTCCCACTTTGCTACTTCCTCCTCTATCACTGAAAATCGTATAGGTTATGGTGAAACCGCCCATCATATACCAATCGTCTCGATTTGGATTTCCACGCAATGCGCCTTCTTCCGTATCCACAGGTTCAGTCCCTAAGAACTCCCCTGTTCTATTCCCCAATGCTGCGGCCAATTCACCATTATTACTGCGTAGTACATCAAAAGGAACATAGGCTCCACTCACATCATCCAAGTAATCAGTGAATGTTTTTCTTAAGCCAACTTCCAAACCAATATTGATGCGATCGTTTATCGCATATTTGATTCCCGCTCCAAAGGGGATAGAAATTTGTGTCAAACGATAAGGAGCTCCAAAGCCATCAATGCCTTGTCCCTCCGTACCCAAAGGCTGCAACTCGACTGTTTGTCCTTGATATTCTGTTAAAGGATTGAATCGAAAAACCGCCACCCCTCCAAAGAGGTAAGGCGAAAATCTAGGACCGTTTCCTCCGGGACCAAAGCCAAATAGATTCACTTCCCCGATTAGTCCCAACTCTAAGACAGAAGAATTGAAGTTAAAGTTTCGTTCCTGTCGGAAAACTTGATCCGAAAGGCTATCATCTCCAGTCAATCGTCCGTATCCCAGGTTAGCTCGAAAGCCAAATGTATTATTGAGGTTCTGGCGATAGAAAAAACTAAAGGATGGTTGATACTGGCTAGTGTTGGTTGAGGCATTTTCTGGGCTTAGATCTCCATAGTAGCTCGAGGCACCAATAACTACGCCTAATTCCGCAGAACGCTGCGCACCAAGACCCGTTGAAAATAATGTCAATACCATGATGAAAATTGGAATGACTCTTCGCATAATGTCGTCCATTTTAGTCCTCACTTACAGGGGTTTTCTAGGTGCCTCACAGGGCAAAACATAGATATGTTCACAGTGTCACATAATAGCGACATGGGGGTAAGGCCTATACGGCCTATCCCTATCTTTAAGGACAGTTAAAAAATGATTTGTTTTTATGACGTAATGTCACTTAGGGTGTCACAGAAGGTCGAAGAAGTGCGATAGATATACTTATTGGTCTGCAATAATAATGCCACAATTATGAAAAAAATTGTATGTGTGGCGCAAAAAGGTGTGTAAGCCTACAGACAAATGCTGAAGGCGTTCAGGTATCGATAAGTACTATTTTACAATAACTGGGTAAGAAAAAGGGAGGAACTAGTCTACAAAGGACCGGATATTAGCTGCAATTTCTGCCAGATCTGCTTGACTTAGAGCCATTTTGGGCTTGGTGATATTAATATCGGACTCCCTTTGAAAAGGCAATAGATGGACATGAGCATGAGGAACCTCTGTTCCTACTACCATGACTCCGACACGTTTGGAGGGAATGGCCTGATCGAGGGCTTTAGCCACCTTCTTGGCGAATACCATAAGTCCGCCAATTACATCGTCTTCCAAATCAAAAATGTAATCTGTTTCCATTTTGGGAATAACCAAGGTATGGCCTTTCACGATAGGGTTGATATCAAGAAAGGCCAAATAATCTTCAGACTCGGCTATTTTATGGCAAGGAATCTCGCCTGCAACAATCTTGGAGAAGATACTTGCCATTGTATTAATCGATTGAAATTTCTACTACTTCAAATTCCATAGATCCTCTGGGCGTAGTAATGGAAGCAATTTCGCCGACTGCTTTCCCTAACAATCCCTGCCCTACAGGGGAACTTACAGAAATCTTCTTGGCTTTAAGGTCAGCTTCGGATTCCGATACTAATTTATAGGTGACTAATTTTCCGGTCTTCACCGCTTTTATCGTCACATTACACAAGACCGTTACTTTAGAAGTATCCAATTGGCTAGAATCAAGAATTCTTGAACTAGCCAATGCTTTTTCCATATTATTGATCTTCAGCTCCAAAAGTCCTTGAGCTTCCTTAGCAGCATCATATTCAGCGTTTTCTGACAAATCCCCCTTCTCTCTAGCCTCAGCAATAGCCTTCGCAGCTTCTGATCTTCCCGTACTTTTCAATTCATCAAGCTCAGACTTTAGCTTGTCATAACCTTCCTGTGTCATCCATTGAATAGACATAATATTAAGTTTACAGTTCTACAATTACCGAAAAAATCCCCACCTTCCGAATGCATATATCCGGAAAATTGGACAAATCTGTTCTTGAAACGGGAATTATTCGGCGCAATTCTAACCCTTCGGAGATGTCAGTTAAACACGCCTATATGGCAATTAGTTTATCGCAACATCTGACAGACTAGCACAATAAAAGACAGGAACGTTTTCGCCTAATTAGGTAAAAACGTTCCTGTCTTTTAAGAAAGTAAAGATAAGGACATATCTTGAAAAAGTCAACCAAAGGTTGCTCTGATCAAGATAATGCTACCAAAATCAAGTGGTTAGATATTTATTCTGACCCCGATATTATGGGTTCCATTCCAAATCTTCGTCTCTCGATAAGCATAGTCAATGCTCATCTTAACATTCTTATTTTCCTTGCTGAACGGGATAGCCACGGAAGCTCCTGCACTCAAGCCCGTGTAGATGGGCTCTGTGATCGGATCACCACTGCCAAAGTCATATTTATAGGCTCCCCGCAACATGAAAAGATCATCCAGGGAATATTCTGCCCCAGCACCAATTTGGTCTTCGGAAAAAGAATTCGCGGTGAAGTTCCCTAAGAGGGTCAACCGATGTTTTTCTCCTGGGTAAAGATCATATGACAATCCGATGTTCAATACAGATGGGAGTTCAAAGGCAGCAGAGCGATTATCAAAAGAAATAGGAAACTCTTGATCAAAAGAAGCCTTATTCAATTGCTGGCTCAATCCTTCACCACCAAATGACATACGTGAACCTACATTACGCAAAGAGATTCCAAATTTGAAGTTTTCCTGAGGGCCCGTTACATACTGTACCCCTGCATCCAAAGCTACGGCACTAGCTGTAACATCAGCCAAGGCTTCCGATATCACACGCACAGTCACCCCCACTGAGATCTTGTTTTCAAAAATATGCGCGTAGGAAAGTCCTAGATTGAAAAAAGTAGGAGAAAAAGTACTGCCTGTTCCCTCCGGCTGCAAGGTGGTCGTTACAGGAATGTCTCCAAAATCCAAAGCCATCAGACTGAAACCAAACGCGCCATTCTCCCCTGCTTTCTGCGCCAACCCAAGCGAGCTCATATTGATTCCAGTCCCTTTAAGATATTGTGCACTTCCTAAAACAATCTCCGTCTTATTAATCCGGGCCAAGCCAGCGACGTTCAAGCGGATGGACTCAACTCCGCTGATATAGGCCGTATTCATTAGATGTACTCCCGCGGTACGGGCATACGGGACCATCAGGAGTTCATAGGCTCCAGCCTCCCCCTGGCGATCCGGGTTTCCCGCCTGTAGACTTATCATCGGACTGATGGCAAGAAGCAGCGCAAGGAAAATGGGGTATAAATAATTCTTCATATACTATTGAGTTAGGCACTAGGCCTTAGTTTTTGAAATGGGTAAGGCTGAAGTCGAAAGCTAAGCTGTATAAAAGCCCAGAGGCTTTCGACTTCGGTCTTACGAATTATTGGAATGCCGCAGGGTCAAATTTACGGTTGATACCAAACCATTTTAAGGTTCGTTCTCCAACCCCCTCAGCAGCTACGTGAATCAAGTATACCCCACTTGCGACTGGGATACCGCTGGCATTCTTCAGATCCCATTCCAAGTTTGGTAAAATCTGCGTTCCTTCTGTACCATAACCTGTAGGATCTCCAACTTGCTCATCTCGATTATACTGTCTAATGAATCGGCCATCCAAAGAATAGATGGTGACAATACATTTAGCTGGTAAATTGGTAATCTTGATGATATTATCGATCGCTGAGTTTTCGTAATCAGAGAACCCGTAGTATGGGTTAGGTACTACATTCACATTTTTCAACTGCTCAGGTATCTCGTTTCCTGCTAATGCCTCCGCTTGCTTCCCTTCGATCTTGAAGCGATACATTGGGTGGAAATTATTCTCTCCAGTACCCGTAGGAATAATGTCTGCATCATCATTAGGGAAGTAATCTCTTTCCACCTGGAATGGATTATTCACTCTTAGTTTCACTACTACTTCCGAAGGCACTAAACCGTCTGCATAGGAAAGCATCTCCGTCCCAGGGGCTGCGGTTACCACACCGGCCCAGGTGATCTGATCCATCGCTCTATTTTTCAAAAGAGAAGGACCTTGACGGAAACGGGTACGGATAAATTCGCACCCATCATAAGGAGCTTCTGTTACGTAGATGAAGTGCTGCCCACCCGTCACGTAATTATAGAGTGAAAAGAATTCCGTTTGATCCACTGGGAAACGGAACAACTCGCTGGACGGATTGTACATCATATCCGCTCCGTTGTTCAAATCCGGAAGTAACGTTCCATTATAGGCAGAGTTCTCGCCAAAGAAGATATTCAATCGCTGACCTGTTTCAACATCCACAGCATAGCCTGGGAACCATCCCATACCTTCGCCATCTCCGTCAGGAGCCGGCAATCCCGTATTGGGATCAGCATCTTTCCCCACGGAAGGAGCTGCTCGAAGATCAAAGCTTTTTCGGTTACCCACTGGAAGCAAGCCGTTGTTTTGATACCACTCACTTGCTGTCTCAATAATTACACATCTACTCCAAAGTGCTTTGTTCGGTGTGAAGACGATATCGACATTATTTAATCGCTGTAGGCCTTTATCTGGTTTAGCCCGGTCCACGATCAAACTATTGGCATCATTACTGGTCGACCACGCTGGCGTAATATAAGGTTGGTTATTTTCCTTCGCTCGCCAGTCCGCCAGGTAGTAAGGCAAGAAGTATTGCGTACGTTTGAAATCCTGCGCGGGATCCAGGGATTCATCTACCTGAGCTGTCCCCGTTTCCATGAAGTTATAGACGGTCTGATCTAAAGCCGGGAATACGCCAAGATCCGTATCATCTACCACTCCAGATAACCATCGGATCGGCATTTCATCGGTATATTCTTCCTCATACCCAATTACTCCATTTCCAGAAAACTTGAAACCGACAGTACCCGGCTCTGGAACCTGACCAATCGTAATGGAAAAGCCAAACCTTGCGATTATTTGTTCATTTAATTCCTCAATTGTACGCGCAGCTGCTACTTCTCCTGCGCCAGGATTAGATAGACTCCTAAGCACCCAACGAGCACCTGCACTTAGCACATTGTCATTGATATCATTATCCGTGAAGCTCAGTTCATATTCTCCATCCTGCACATCCAAGGGATTGAAGATTTGCACCTGAATAGGTCCCTCTCCAGCAGCATAAGTCAAGTCGCCTGTATACTCCTCGTTCTTAGAGAATGCCTCCTGCATGGCCAGACGTGTTCCTTCGGATAAGTCTGTCAATCCTGGGCCTGAACCCAAACCGTCTACACGAGTAACTTCTGGTCCTTCTCCATATACTGCTTTCAACTTTCGATCTACAATCGGTCTAGGAATAACAGTATAAAATCCAACCCCGCTCTCTCCGATGTTTCTATCTCCCTCCAAATAAGGTTCACGTTGTCCATTCTGAGAGTTGGGATTGAAAGCTTCGTATTCATTGTAGGCGTAGGCTACAACTACATAATAGTATTTTCTATGGTTGATTAGTTTACTGTCTCCATCGGCAAATTGATCCTCCGTAATACGGAAGGTATGACGAAGACCAGCATCAGCACCTTCTACTTGCAGTTCAGGAACAAAGAAATCCAATGCGGTTGGCGTTTCCTCTCCTGGACGAAGTTTATTCCAGTTGAAAATTCGACCGATGCCATTCTTAATATCTACTTGCTCCACCAACCTAACCTTACTTGGGTCATCTCTTTGTGCCAAGGATACATCTGGCCCTGAGAGCTGATATATTTTATACCCCTCAAATCGGTAAAGTGAATCTTCAATCCCTTGTGGCCTTCTCAAAACTGTCTCCGCATAACTTTCGTAAGGGTTGTTCCAGATACCCGTTGTATCATTGGACAAGACCGCAATGATTTCACGATCCAACTCGATGAAATCTACAAAAGGAGCATCGGGACCACGTGTCAGCTTGAAGCACTCATCAAAAAGGTTCTGCGCAATATCATCTGCATCTTGAAGCTCAGAAATATCTGGACACGGGTAAGTCTGATTCGGTACCCAAGCAACTCCAATGATAAGCTCATTGACGGCTCCCGGCTCCAGCTTAAATGGACCAGAGGCCTGCACTGTTCGTCGGTCACCAGGAGGCAGTGTTTCGGTACACATGGAGTTACCGTTCGGATCGGCAGGGGTGTCGGGGAAAGCATAAGGCGTGATCTCTGCGCCTGGGTTATTGTAACCGTCCCCCCCTACGGTATACCGCGATCCATCCCTCCATCTACCGGATAGGTAGAAGTAATATTGCGTGACGGTAGTGGGGTCAGTCGTTCCTTGAGGAGGTGTTGGTGTTACCCCTCCGTTATTGAAGTAGGTAAAGGAAGACATGCCCAATTCATTACCAAATTCATCATTGGGTCCACGGAAGTAGTCCACACCCAAAAGCGGAACTTCATCTCCATAAGTATTCACCCCAGCATCACAAGTGGTTCCATTGATGCCATCCAGTGCATCTTCGTTGTACACAAAGGCCATACTTCTTTCGACATCACAACCGATGTAATCATCCGCATAACAGCCCAAATCAGGGTCTACCCACATGGCAAAGAAGGTACTATCAATATCCTCTTTAGCTCGGTTAATCAACTTATATCGCTGGAAAGTCATGTTATTGACCTCGTCATTCGTCTGATAGGCGAATGCCTGCACTTGTACCTCCATTCGGATCGGCAAACCATCCGACTGAGCATGCGTATTACCCGCGTCATTATAGATCCAGAAAGTCATTTCATCTGGAAATTGAGGGGCATCACAGCCACGGATCTCAATGATTGGATAATCACCCTGCGTCGGATCATACTCCAAGTCAGAGTTTTCATCCCAAAAACCGGCCAAACCTTGGGCTGTATTCGGTAAATCAAACTTGTGCACGTCAAAGAAGTATGGATTTCCTCTCGCCGGCCACCCTAGAACTCCTTCCGGAATGGTGCTAGGATCATAAGCGAGTCCCGCCTCTTGTGCTGCTTTGAATTGAGATAAATGTAACTGTATTTCTGCACCCGAAACCACAAAGAAACGGTCCCATTCTGCACATCTTTCCTGGGTAGTGGTACCTTGATCTTCTCCATCAGGAATAAGTGGTCCAGGCCAGTAGTCGAAGTCGCCGGAACTACGTCCGTACATCTGAGCGGCTACTTTGAAGTTTCCTCCGGGGTCTTTCCCCCCTAGCCAAACTGCACCGGCAAAGATGGAAGACACCTCATCTACACCAGCAGGCACTTTAGGAATAATATAGCGCCCATTGGTTCCATCCCACCAAACATCACCACCTGTCAGCAAGCGAGCTCTTACATTGTTCACCTCCATATCAATCCGGCTTACCGCATTATCGCAGTTTTCCCGAAAGTTGATGGCAGAACTTTGTGAATTGGGGGTTTGTGATCTTTCCTTTTTATGAATTTTTGGGTTGATGTTAGCCGAGCTGATCGTCAACACACAAACTCCAATAAACGTCAATAGCCATGATGACAATTTATACATAGCTGACATATGATTTTAGAAGTTAAAAGAAGCGCCTAAGAAGAAGCGACGCGGTAAACTAAAGAAATTGGGGTTCAAGATTCTCCAAGAATAAGAAGCACGATAGTATACCTCTTCTTGTTCCGTCAATTGGCCCAACTGGTCTTCTCCAAAGCTAGAAAGCAAAAATCCATCATCATCTGGTTGTCCCGTGAATGGGTAAACAGAAATGATATTGCGACGATCTAGTAGGTTGGTTACCCGTAGGTAAACATTGAAGGAGAAGTTGTTCTTCAGGCGAACGGTTTTATCCACACGTAAGTCCAATCGGTAAGTCCAAGGCTTACGAGCTCCATTGATGGTACTAGCTAAGCCGGTACCGCCAAATTCTTGAGGTACATTGTTAACTGTGTATGGACGACCTGAAACCGCCGTAGTCTGCAAGTTCACACCAAAATTGCTCAGGATATCTACTCCTCCAATACGAGGACCATTATATAGGGCTCCAGACGCATATCGATAATCCAAGTTCACCACGAATCGGTGTCTTTCATCGTATGAGAATGGGAATAGCGTACGAATTACACCTCGGTTATTCAAACCTCGAGAAGAGTTGGCATTAGATCCCGTTCCATCAGCAAACTGTAAGGTATAGTTGGCCTGCATGGAAACATTCCCGGTCCGGCGTAGATCATACTTAAGTGTAAAACCTTTCACCGTTCCAAAGTCGATATTATCGAAAGTGGTATACTGCCCAATATCTGGGACGGGGAAGATCACTCGTTCCTGGATCATATCCCTCAATTCCTTGTAATAGGCATTGATCGTAATCGCAGAACTTTCCGATAGCTTTTGCTGGAATCCTACCTCGTAATCAATTGTCTTTTCAGGACGTAGATTCGGATTGTTCTTAATGGCTCCAGCGTTATCGATAAAGTTGTAATACGTCAAGGCCGTAGCAATGGTATTCGAGGAAGGACGCTGAACTAGGATATCGTAGTGAGCAAAGAAGTTAGCCTCTTCAGAAATCGGGAAGGAGAAGGCCAAACGAGGCATAAAGTTGATTTGAGTTTCATAATCTTCAAAACTAATGCCCGTATCAAATTCTTCCTTCTTAATGAAGTTCACATCATCCCGTGCGCGTTCATCTTTCACAAACCCAAACACAAGTCCGGAATTCACACCTTCAATATCGGTAGGATTGTTCACCGGTGTTCCATCTGCTCTATACCACTGGTCTCCATCCCGATAAGCAGTTACCTCGGTACTTTGCTGTCCAGCTACGTATACCTTAAAGTCATCTCCGATATTACCTGGACGATTTCCGCCAAAGCTTCCGTGGAAATCGTTAGCCCCCATCAATTCATACAAAGAATAGATGTCCTTT
>ENA-UENX01000056-UENX01000056.1-marine-metagenome-genome-assembly--contig:-NODE-56-length-54383-cov-151.963845_pt1 | contig 54383 bp, 38 predicted proteins | sample MGYA00237875_ERZ529327 | MGnify/ENA primary metagenome ERZ529327 (study PRJEB26372, sample SAMN05368347) | marine metagenome | biome: cultured habitat; feature: ocean water; material: water; isolation... | reverse complement strand
ATCCTTAAATATATTAATAATAATTGCTACAGAGCAGACTATCAATTAATAGCCAATGCTAATTATCAAAAAAAAGTTCATTTTTTTAAACATATTAAAGTAAAAAAAAATTCTTGGGATTTTTTTTATAATACTTTTAATTATCCTTAAATATATTAATAATAATTGCTACAGAGCAAACTATCAATTAATAGCTAATACTAATTATCAAAAAAAGTTTTGATACTTAAATTTTATATTTATAAATACTATTTATTGAGGTAATTTTATTGTTGACTAACCTCTGTGATGTTTCTAGTAATTTTGTAAGGATTCAGCTATCAGTTATCAGCTAGAGGAATTAGCTTGTAAGAAGAATTAAAAGTCTGACACCGAAAAGATAAGCAGCTCAACTTTATCTTTTTTTCCCGTATTTTTCAGGAAAAGCCCTCAAGCTGACTGCTCCAAATTAGCTAGAAAAAATAATGAGCTTCCAAGAAGAATGAAAAGTTCGACATAAAAAAGATCAGCAGCTCAACTTCATCTTTTTTTGCGCACAATGGTCTAGGAAAAGCGCTTAAGCTGACTGCTAAAGAGCTGAATGCTTACATAATTTTTACTACTTTTTAAGTATAGTATTACTTTTAATAAAAATTAAAATCCCAATTTCATAAAATATTACTAGAATGGTTTGATATGCTGATAAAAATTTAGAGATTAATACGGCCAAGACTTTAGGAAATCTTTATAATAGCTAAATGCTGATGTCTGAGGGCTGAATGCTTACACAGTAACTTAGGATAAAAATTAGTTTTAAGGGGGAAGATAAGGAAGTTTTTATTAGCTAAATTCCCTTATATTCCAGAAAAAATTTAGTTTTTGCTTTGCGGAAAACCTATATATAACTTTTGTAGTTAATAACAAGATTAGCAAAACATAGTTTGCGAATTTATGATATCTTGATAGACCCAAAATCTAGTACCTCTAAATAAAAAAAATTCATCATGTTGAAAAAACTATCTTTGATTTCTCAGTCCTCCTATCGTAGAATATTATACCCATTAATATCTGTGATAGTCGCTGTTAGTTTATGGACAGGTACAGTACTTCCCAGCCAAGCTATTCCCTGGAGAGAATTAATTTTTCGCAGTATTCAAATGATCTCAATTTCTAACCTGTCTAAAACTCAAGAAGTTGAACTAGGTAAACAAATTAATCAACAGTTATTGGAAAGTGGAAATATTAAACTTTATCGCGATCGCGCAGCTAAGAAATATATTGATAGAATTGGGCAAAGATTAGTTTTAGCAAGTCCCCGCTCAGATATTCCCTATACTTTTCAGGTAGTAGAGGATGATAGTATAAATGCTTTTGCTACTATGGGAGGCTTTGTTTACATCAATACTGGTTTAATGAAAGCTGCCGATAATGAAGCAGAATTAGCTAGTGTTATTGCTCATGAAATTGCTCATATTGCCGATCGCCATGCACTAAAACAATTACGTCAAACATTATTAGCACAAGGTTTAGCGACTGCAGCAGGTGTAGATAATAGTGTTGCAGTTCAAATAGCGGTAGAATTAGCATTACGTCGCCCCAAAAGCCGCCAGGCAGAATTTGAAGCTGATCAAATTGGAATTGAAACATTAGGAAAAGCAGGATATGCTCAATATGCTGCAATTACATTTATGCAAAAATTGTTGAAAAAATCTTCGCCGCCATCTTTTCTTAGCACTCACCCAGCAACATCGACGCGAATTTCTCAGATGAAACAAATGATTAATCCTGAATTTGCCTATAATGGTGATGGGTTAGATGATAGACGTTATCAGGTAATTTTAAATAGGTTGCTGCCCTAGCAGACTAACACAGCTAAAATGGTGCGTGAGAGAAATACAGCTTAAATTTAAGCCGTAAATACGCACCCTACCTGACTAAATATTGTTTTCTATCTCCCTATATTTCCTACTCCCCACCGCCTGTAGTCTGATAAATATCTCTGAAAAATTTCTTCTCAATAAGTTCCCCGCCTTTAATAGATTTCTGCAACCAATTTAATTCCAAATCTAATTTTTCTGTCTCCGTTAATTTCCAATTATTATGCTCTTTTTTGAGGCGACTCATCAAATTATATAAACATAGAGCGGCGCTAACAGAAATATTAAAACTTTCACTAAACCCCACCATGGGAATTTTGACCGATACATCTGCATTGTTTTTAGCATATTCTGATAACCCATTTATTTCTGAACCAAACATTAACGCTACTTTTGTATTTACAGATAATTCCTCAATGGTTATATGCTCTTTATAGGGAGTTGTTGCTGCTATTACATAGCCCTCATTTTTTAATCTCTTTAAACATTCTTCTGTATTGTTTATACTTTGTTCATTATAACGATATAATGTTAACCAACGATCTGAACCAATAGTTACACTCTGAGTGATTGTAAAAATATTTTTATTCTCTACAATGTGCACATCTTGTACACCAAAACTGTCACAACTTCTCAGGACTGCACTAGCATTGTGGGGCTGATAAATATCTTCTAAAATAACAGTAATGTCGCGGGTTCGTTGCTGTAAAACTGATAAGATTTTTTCCCGACGAGCTGGAGTTATAAATTGACTTAAATAAGTAATTAATTGTTGTTTTTTTCCTATTTCCATTCAACATTAATTTCAACTATATGAGTAGATAAAGTAGAAGTGAAGCCAGAATAAATAAGATTCAAAATTATGGAAAAAGCTTTTATTTATATGACTACAAAAAAATGTTGGCAACTCAATAAAATTTAAATCTTTTATCTTCAATATTTTGACTTTATTTGATGGCTTCAGGCTATTATAACCAATATTTTTTCACTTTAAACTTTTCTTAGTTTTGTTTGATTATTGAGAAAATTTTGATAAATTTTGAAAAAATTTTTTCCTAGATTTATAAGATTTCACAAGTTCATTTAAGGGTACTTTCCTAGTTTGATTATCCTTAATATTAACCTGATAAATAATATTATTATCAGCATCTAACCCTGTGAGCCACCCACTGTGAGAATGATATGCACCAGTATCAATACCTAACCAACCTTGTCCACAAACTAATTCTCCGGGTTCAACATCATCAAAAGTAAAAGTTATAGTATGACCTATAATAATTAATTTATCAGAAAAGTAAGGTTTTTTCACAGAATGAAACTCATGGCGAATCCAACAACATTCATGGGAAGTTTGCCTTTCAATAGGTAGTTTAGGATTAATTCCTCCATGAACTAACCAAATATTTCCTAAGTCTAGATATAGAGGTAGCGATCGCATCCACTCTAAATCATCATAAGGCATTGCTCCTGTTTTTCGATAACTCTCCACAGTTTCAAGACCACCACTATTATACCAATGTGGCCATGCCTCATGCTTGAGTTCTGTATCTGAAAGAGCTTGAATCATCATGTGTTCGTGGTTTCCCATGACACACTGATAAGGACTATTTCTGACGAATTCTACTACTTGAGAACTTTTCGGACCTCTATCAATTAAATCTCCTAGAAAATATACCATATCATCTATGCCAGGAGCTACCATATCTAATAAAGCGATTAGGCCATCATAATTCCCATGTATATCGCCAATAATAATACGTCTCTGGTTCATTTTTGCTTCTAATAGGTTTGACTATCATACCCTGATCTCCTTGCTTATTAAAGTAGGCAAAAGAAAAAATTTTACATCATACTAAGTTTAAGTTTTCATTCAAGTATAGTAAAGATATTTTAATACTATACTTAATTATTGATAGTATATCACATGATTTTGGAAGGTATTTTCAGACTACATAAATATCATCAATACCTTCGGTCTTTATAGAAAATTAGTTACTCAAAGCACGGAAAAATTTTTGAATTTCGGTTAATAAACTTTTCTTTTTTGGAGAACTATTCATAGTCTGAGAAGATGAAATAGAGTTATCTGTTTTAGCTGTACCAGTAGCTTTAGCTAAAATCATATCTACTTCATCTCCTACTGGTTTTTCTGGTTGTTCAGCAATTAACTTATACTGGCCGTTTTCTTCAAGCCAAACTTGCCAGGGAGAAGGATAACAACGATATAGTGCTGCCCCACCAAGAGACCTAATATAATAGCAAGATTCAATAGTTTTGATAAACCTTTCTCGAAGTTGGCGTGCTGCATAACCAATTCCCACAATAGAAACATCCTCCAATTTCGGGATTAACATAATAACTGGACGATCGCCAGCAAGATTAGACAATTTTTCAGTCTGGGCCACTTCTATAGCAGAAGGAGCAATTAATAAGAAACATTGGTCTTCAGGTTCAACTTTTTTGTCAACAGGAGATCTACTTGTACCAAGATCTTCTATTTTAAACGTGGCATCTTGCCAATCTCGTCTAGCTAAAGCTGCTGCTCCCGAGTCAGGAAAAAAGACTTTGAGCTTAGTACTTGTTTCGAGCAAAGCAGGGATAAATTGTTTTGCCAGAGATTGAGCTTGAAGTTCTATATCTGGAACAACTATCTCAATTTGGACTCTAGTATAACCATCTTGGAGGGCTGCTTTAGTCGCTTCCATTCCTTGGACAATTGCCTCATTTATATCATTGGGTAGTTTAGTCATCTATGATTAATATCTACTAAATTAATATGGGTTGATAGAAAATTTTAAAAGGTATCTTAGTTACTTTTCATAACTATAATAAGTATTAAGTATAAAGTTGAACTAGAATCAATATCACATAAGCTATTATGGGAAAATAAATAATAGCTGAATATTTAGATATTTGTTTATTTCCCTCTTTCTTAATCCAATATTTTTTCATTTTAAAAAGTAAACAGGTTGTCCTATCACTGAGGACTTGATCGACTTATTAACAAGCTAAGTTTATAGGGAATTCCAAATTTATGTTGTATAAATATTAATGATCAAACCTTTGTAGTAAAATAATATTGCCTGTTAAAACCTTACATCACCATTGATGAAATCTGCTCTAGAGTTTCAACCATTTATCAAAAACTTTTCTATTTCTATCTTTTATCTTCAACAGAGGATTTTCAGGAGGAGGAAGGGGGGATAAAATACTCCTGAGTTCTGAGTTATAGGCGAACCCATGCATAGTTTTTCATAAAGCCCTAAGTATAGTATTAATAGACTGAAATTTACATAAGAACATTTTTTTTGTATCAGTTTCAGACTACCACTGCAAAAATGGTTGGTATAATATTTTCTACTGTACTTTTGTTTAAAGACTAACCACTTCAAACAATATTTTCAACACTGTTACTACTGTACCTCATAAACCACCGAATGCCCTGTATATTTCTCCTCATAGAAATGTCTAATATAACAATTAAATATGACCAATAAGTAAAAATTCTCTTATATGCTCTATGCTCAAAATCAGGGTGTTAGTGATTTTGGCACGTGATTATCCTTTAATAGCGATCGCCTAACTATTAACTGAAAAAAAATTTATGTTTAGCCATATTTAGATTTTTTGATGTTAATTTACCAACACCAGAATAACGATCTTGAAGTTTGCTTGGTGAATATTCCTCAAAAATGTCTGGAAATTTACCAGTAAACTGCTGCAAATAATTATGAAATTGCCCATAGTTTTCAGTGCAGTTAAACTAACATAATTTAAGCTTTGCCTAATGTAAACTTTACTGTTGATAAAATCTGGGTAATTAACACAAACTTTTAACATTAATTGACTCAATTATTTAAATTTATTCTATTTATAAACCATAATTTTATATCAAATATCGTTTTTTTATTGATCTAATTAAAGATATTATATCCTAACATTACTTGCCAACCAAACCTCCCATAGATAATGCATTAATAGCTTCAGGCAAATTATCATTTTGACTATTAGCAAAATAGGATTATATATTATGTATATTATCTACTTACCATTAAACTGTGGGAACACTATAAATTTTGCGAAAAGTAGTAGACTTAAGAAATATAAATGGTGCGTTACGATATATTTTTAAATAGTTTTTATACCCTGAATTAGGTCTGTATAAAGCACCCTACTAGACTTTTACATTTTAACTTTTAAATTTTAACTTTTGCCCATTAATTAAACTATATCGTCCCCTACTTTTCCAACAATTTATAATTTTAAAAATCCACAGTTAGAGGTGCCCTCGGAAAAGGAATCACATCTCGAATATTCCCCATTCCTGTCATAAACTGTACCACTCTTTCAAATCCCAAACCAAACCCCGCATGAGGGACAGTACCATACCTCCGCAAATCTAAATACCACCATAATTCTTCCTTATTCATCTCCTGTTCATCTATGCGCCTCTCCAAAACATCTAAACGTTCTTCCCTCTGAGAACCACCAATAATTTCTCCTACTTTCGGCACTAAAACATCCATTGCTCTAACTGTTTTAGCGTCATCATTTAACCGCATATAAAAAGCCTTAATTTTTGCAGGATAATCAGTCACAATAACAGGTTTTTTAAACAACTCCTCACACAAATAACGTTCATGTTCTGACTGTAAATCCAAACCCCAGTCTACCGGGTAATCAAACTTTTTATCCGCCTTTTCTAATAAAGAAACTGCCTCAGTATAAGTAATCCGTTCAAAACTATTATTAATAATTGTATCCGCGGTTTCAAAAACTGTTTTATCAATCCGTTTATTGAAAAATTCCATATCCTCCGGACAACCTTCTAAAACAGATTTAAAAATATATTTTAAGAATTCCTCAGCTAAATCCATATCTCCTTCCAAGTCGCAAAAAGCCATCTCAGGTTCAATCATCCAAAACTCAGCTAAATGCCGAGAAGTATTAGAATTTTCTGCTCTAAAAGTCGGACCAAACGTATAAACATTACTCAAAGCAGTTGCCATAATTTCTGCTTCTAACTGACCACTAACTGTCAGAAAAGCCGACTTTCCAAAAAAGTCTTGACTAAAATCAATATCTTGTTTTTCTGTGAGAGGAATTTTCTTTAAATCTAAATTAGTAACAGTAAACATTTCTCCCGCACCTTCACAGTCACTAGCAGTAATAATAGGAGTGTGAACCCACAAAAAACCTCGTTCTTGAAAAAATTGATGAATGGCATTAGCACAAGTATTTCTTACCCGAAAAACTGCTCCATAAGTATTAGTACGTCCTCGCAAATGTGCAATAGTGCGGAGAAACTCAAAAGAATGACGTTTTTTCTGCAAAGGATATGTTTCAGGGTCGGCATCACCATAAGCAGTAATACTTTCTGCCTTTAATTCAATTCTTTGCCCCTTTGCTGGGGACTCTACCAAAATACCAGTCATTTCTACTGAGGCACCTGTATTCATTTGCTGCAAACTTTCCTGATAATTTGGTAGATCAGGATTTAATACTACTTGCAAATTAGCTAAACATGAACCGTCATTAACTTCTACAAAAGCAAACTCTTTCAATTCTCGCTTAGTGCGTACCCACCCTTGAATTGTTACTTTGGCATCAGGTTGACCGCTTCCTAATATTTTTGCAATTCGTTGCTTTGTCATATATTTAATCCTGCTTTTATAGTATTATAAAGTTTAGCTTTATCCGGCAAAAGCCCTACGCCTGCAAGGGATAGCGTCAGTACGAGATAAATCCCGGCCTTAACCATCTGGTGTAGTTTGGCTTTCTATTATAGAATATTATGCTATGATCAGTATCTCTCATAGGAAAAATTCCATAAGTTTAGATGCTATCCTAAATAAAGATATTTAAAGCGTTTCCCATTGTCTGTGAGGTACACATCTACCGTGCAAGATGTCTGAACTTTTATAATTATCGTAATTTCCCTTGTGTGTCGTTTGCTTGCTCATTTGCTATATTTAGGCACATCACAACGAAATAAATAATATTTTTATTAACTATTAAGAACAAATCTTTGATATGGCTTGCCAATTTTACTCAAAAAACAACACAAAAGCTAACTTAAGCATAAGCATGGTATGAACTGAAGGGAAAAGAACCATTAAAGCTCAACAAGATAAAGCAAGATAAAGGTGGTAAGCATTTACCTAATAGATATCTCCACCAAAAGATTCCCAAAATCTGATCCCGTCGTTACCAAATTAGCATTTTTGGAGAGGTTAAATATTTAATTGTCCCAGTCTGGGTCATCTGAATCTTGCATTTATGCTGAAATTCTCCAATTATTTAACATACATACTTCAAGTCGCTAAAAAAGTATTTCATGTCGCAAAAGCAAAAGTGACACACTAGAATGGTAAGATGCAAACCTAACTATATGTCTCACTCAATTAATAAATAGGGATTAGACATTGTTTGTCAAAGTAATATTAAATCTAGACTAATGGACTGACTCCCTTAAGAATGTAAGCTCTTATAGAACTAAGTGAAATCCAATATGTGCTTTATTCTGGTTTAGTTTATTCTAAGGATAAGCTTTGCTAATGTCTTTCAACCCAACCCCAATTTATTGCACCATTTTAGCTGTGTCAGTCCAGTAGCTTAGGTGTCAGCTATCCCTGAGATGAAAAGGCAATAATACTGATACTGAGAAAGCAAACTCTTAAGTTTTCTCTATAACCAACAAGCATTAGGAACTCTATCTGTCTTAATATCAGCTTGTGCATTCACTGTCCTAGAGTTTGGCCATAGAGCGATCGCCACAGCATAAAAATTTCCTATAAAAATAAAGCAGAAAAATTATCCACCAAAGTAAAAGTATAAGTATTCAGGCGGACATAATATTATGTATTCAAAGTGTAACTATACACCAAAATTAGGTGTGTTAAGGTTGTTCTTCTTCCTACTATATAAGGTAGTGCCTGAGTAAGTCCTAATTAGTTATTGGCTTTTTGCTTATCAGTTATCTTCATTTCGCTAGATCATAGTTTTGAGCTCTAGTGGAGCGATCGCTAAACTAGCATAAATATCCCCTTCCATATCTGCCAAGCAGATCGTCAAGCTTTGCTCTTGACTTTGAAAAACTGGCACATTCAGAAGGCTTCCGAGCTGTAATTTTTTTTTTAACTAAATCATACCAATTCTTATGTATTAATGCTAACTTTTTGTCAAACTTCTGTTATTGAATAATAATTCAAAATGATTAACACAAAGGAAATAACTTTTTTGCAGCTAAATTAATGTTAATCTTAGGTGGTGTTTTACTAAACATTGCAGACAATGTCCCTAATTCTAATCAAAATCCCCCTTTGAAGAGTTTTTGATAAATGGTATTGTTTCTCCAGCTACTAGAACTATATGACTAAAATTTTCGGTAAGGAGCGAACAAATTAAATCTACACCCCTTAACCTCTTGTGTTTTTCACACTTAATAAAACAGTCAACCCCTTTTTAAGGAGGAGCTAGGTTTTTTCACCCACACTTTTCAAACTAGACCCACTACTAGTATTAACTCGTATTACTTTAGAGCCTTTTTGTTACGATAACCATAAAGCATTGTTACCATTACTATAGCCAAAATCTATACGATAAAATCTTTAATTATCTGATTCCAGTAGAGCATATATTCTTTCCAATTTTTATGAGCAGTAGTCAAATATACTACTTTAGCATCTATTAAGTTTTCAAGCATAGCCCCAGTCTAAACTGCATTCTAAGTCCCAAAAACTTCGATCAAGATTTTCTTCGCGCTTCACAATGCTCCTGCGCTTCAGAAAAATTGGTTTGTATCATAGTTTTTCTAGTTTAATTTTTTTTCCATCTAAATTTATGCTCTGATTTAAAGTGCTAACGTTTGTTAAAAATACATAGTAAAGATTTGTCTATATTAGAAGTATATCCCGATTTTTATCAGCTCTTCTTGTAAACGCTTTTACTAAACATGACATCTTAGTTATTAGCATTTATCTATTAGTTGTCAGTACCTAGCAGTGCTCAACATCCAGATTGAAATATTAAAGTTGATTTTTTTCTCCGAACCCTGAAATAAGAGGTTTGAGACCTCGCTTTTAGTGACAGAGGTTAATTGACAATACCTAGATAGGAATTGGCTGATCAGGAACTCGGCCACTTATAGTAACAATGGCGCAAGTACGACTCAACACGGGCAGTTCTAAAGAAAAAAATATAAGATCTGTTTACCTTATCTAATTCCCAGTATGATTTTTTATTCTTAACTATCTACAAAAAAAAATATAAAGACTTGATATTATCCAGTACAAGATTTTAAAAGCCAACCAATAACAATTCCTAAACCTCCAAATCTTACAGCTTGCCAAAATGGTTTTTTTATGGTATCAAAACGAAATAAACTACTTTCTAGATTTAATTCTATTGTTTCTAATTCTGTCCGTATCAGTTGTAACTCTTCTTCTAATTTATGAGTTTTTTGGCGACCTACTTCCGGCCGTACTTCTTCTAAACGATGCTGCAGTTCTACTTTGCGTTTTTGGTAGTACTGGACTTGGGAATAACGTTCTTTCAGCGAACTCAGGTTATGTTCTACCTCTGCCAATGCTTGTGCTAACTTCGTCTCCGTAACTTCTGAGTCTTGATTAACTGGGACATAATTTGAAAATTCATCATTTAATTTTTTCGGAGAATCTTCTGGAGAAGAGTTCATACTGTCATACTTAATATAGTAAGTTTACTGAAAAACATTATCTAGATAGATATGCTTAAACCTAACTCTATTTCTACAAACACTTCTAATAAAGTACATACTTTTCACCATAGAGATTTAGAAGAATATAGTACACTAGAACTAGCCCAAGCATTAGCTGCAAGACTTGCAATACCAGAAAGAGACTGGCATAAACTCAAATCTAATCGCCAGGTTCGTGCATTAGAGCTAACTATAGCTGCCTTAGTTTTTATGATTAAGGGTAAAACTACTGAAGCGATCACACGGCTACAGCAAGCAACTAAATGGTTAAATCAATCTATATCAGCACCTCCGTGTCCAAGTCATGGTTCTCATAAAAAATAAATTACTTTAACTTTAACTTAAATTAATTATTCATCCTACCAGGGGCAATCTAGAGTTATTCTTTACTTTTTTACATAGCATTAACTCTGTGCCCTTGGAGTTCCATTCAATATAATCAAAGACCTGGTAGATAATGTATATTCCTCGACCACATTCTTTTTCATCCTCATCATGTGTGTATTGTTCAGGAGTATCACCAATTAGTTGCCGATATTGGTTAGCTCTAATGGGTGGTTGAAAACCAGAACCTTGATCTGATATCACCCACCAATAGTCGTCTTTAACAATTGAAAAACGTACTAAAACAGTTTTAGTAGGGTCTAAATTATTGCCATGCTTTGTAGCATTAACTAACGCCTCTTGTAGTCCTAATCGGAGTTCTGGGTGCCATTGTTTAGGAACATCAGCTAGTAACAGATTAAGGATAGGACACAAATAGAGGGTAGAAGCGAAACTAATTGTCACCCAATTTTGACATATTTGACGTGGACGTGATGATGTAGCAATCACTTAAAACAAACTCCCTAGCTTTTGTATGGGGCATAGTCAGCAACTACTTTTGTCAAGAGTTCTGAATCTCCTCTACAGTTTAAAAAGCTTTTATGTGAGCATTACTGCTCTCATATTTACTATAATATCAAAACTCCTCAGAAAAATAAAGTATCTAAAAGATAAAGATTGATTCTGGTACTAGATCCAGTTATCAAAAGACATTTTTTTTTCTGATCCTCTTTAACTATTTTTTTACCTCTTGATCTCTACTACAGTCCCATCTCATTATCTACACAAAAGGGTACTGTATTCTATAAATGGGATTTAGTATGACTCTGATTTGGGATCATTGACAATATTTATTCTGTAGCAATATAATCTTATTCCATTATATTTTTGATATAGTATTTAATGTAATTTAATAAACATTTAATAAATATTTAATGTATGTTGACTAAATCTATAACTACTACAATTTCAGTTCCTGGAAGTTATTGGCTATGGAAGAATCAGCAAATCTACTACTTATGTGCAGGTAAGTCTAACCCTACCCATCCACCCTTACTATTAATACATGGCTTTGGAGGCTCTACAGACCATTGGCGCAAAAATATTGCAGCTCTCAGCGAGTTTTTTCAAGTTTGGGCTATTGACTTATTAGGATTTGGACGTTCAGGTAAACCAAACTGGCAATATAGTGGTAAGCTATGGCAACAACAGATCAATGACTTTATTACCCAAGTTATAGGTAGATCAGTAGTCTTAGTAGGAAATTCTCTTGGAGGTTATGTAGCATTGTGCGTAGCAGCTGAATATCCAACTTCTACAGCAGGTTTGATACTTCTTAACAGTGCTGGACCATTTAGCGAATCTCAACCTACTCCTAAGCCCCCAATATTTAGACAATTTATTTCTCGGATCACAAAGTGGTTATTTCTGCAAACCCTACCTAGTTTTTTATTATTTCAATGGACCCGACGACGTAGCACTATTAGAAAAATATTACAAAAAGTTTATTTGGATCAAAGTGCTATTACAGACCAATTAATAGAAGATATATATCGACCTTCTTGTGACCCCGGTGCAGCTCAAGTCTTTGCTTCTATTTTTAAGGCACCATCTGGTAAGAAAGTAGATGAGTTGTTGGGTGACTTAGAGTCTCCTCTACTTATGCTTTCGGGAGAAGCTGACCCTTGGATCAATACAAGAAGCCGGAGTGTCCAATTTCGTAAATATTATCCTCAGTTAACAGAATACTTCTTAAAAGCAGGTCATTGTCCCCATGACGAAGCTCCTGATCTTGTTAATAAGTTAATTCAGGAATGGGTTTTCTCAACAGTTAAAAGGTTCTAGGATACGCAATAGGCTTTTATTATTTTCTAATCAGTAAAAACGAGGATGAATTCTGGGGTTGAGCAGATCATCTACAGGTTTATTGCCCACGAAATGTTGTGTAACTATTAATGGGACATGCTCGGGTTGGACTCGGTAGTACCAAATTTCATCCGGGATAATTCTTACTGTAGGGCTAATACTACATTGGCCTAGACAACTACTGGACTCAATATAGACCCCAACCAAGTTTTCGGTCTCAGCTTTAAAGGCCTTGAGAACTTCTTGAGAGTTTTGGCGCAAACAAGAATGATTTTGACAAACAAATACATAGCGATCCCCAGAATTAATTTTCTGCTTTTGGCCTTTATGAGTTAACATTAGTCATAAATTCTTAATATATATTAATTACAAAAAATAAAGGTTTGATTTAATCAAGGTGCAATACTATAGTAAATTGCACTTTCTTTTCTGACCTTAATAGAAGCAAAAAGCAAAAGTCAAAATCAAAATTTTGATCATATAACTATAATCATTGCTCAATTATTCAGAAAAAAAAATCAGAGGTAAGTATGACCAACAAAATTGTATCAGAGGTTATGAGTTCTAATCCCATCACCGTCAAACCGAAAACGCCTTTGAAAGAAGCAATTAAGATCTTGGCAGAAAAACACATTAGTGGTCTTCCTGTAGTCGATGACAACGGAAAGTTAGTTGGTATAGTATCAGAAACAGATTTAATGTGGCAAGAGAGTGGAGTTACCCCTCCACCTTATATTATGCTGCTAGATAGTATTATCTTCTTAGAAAATCCAGGGCGTTATGAAAAAGAAATTCATAAAGCTTTAGGAGAAACTGTTGAGGAGATAATGACTAAAAATCCTTTGACTACTAGATCACAAGAACGACTTTCGGCAACAGCTAAACTTATGAACGAGCGTAGTATTCATCGTTTGCCAGTGGTAGATGAAAATGGCAAAGTTATTGGTATACTAACCCGTGGTGACATCATTAGAGCTATGGCAGCTGAGTGAGGTGTAATTTGATGGTAAAAAATCAACAGCTGAAGTTTATGCTTTTGAGATCAACTCCGTTGGGATAATATTGGGATGAAAACTTATGCATGAATACAAATACTAGTAATATTTTTATTTGTCAACCCCCTTCTAGATAGTTTATGATTTAATATTGTGTAAGTCCTGTGCATAAAATCAGGTCAAAATTGGAAAAATCCTATGCCCTTATGTATAAGTGCTTTCCTACCCCCAAAAAGCTGTTCCTAGATTTGGATTTGATTTAGGAGCTAGGATATACGGACTAAGTACAGAAAACAAATATAAAATGAGTGTTAACCCAAATTCAGTTAAGCAACTACTGATATCCGAAGAACTAGGCGATCGCTTGCGAGGAGTTAATAAATTACGTCAAATAGAACCTGCGATCGCCTTTGAATTAATTCAAATTCCGATCAAGGATAAAAATACTCGTGTTAGGTACGCTGCCGTCAGCCAAATGTCAAGCTTGGGAAAGCAAAACTTAACAATATCCCAAGAAATATTGTGTGAGCGTCTCTTCAAAGATAAAGAAGCAGATGTGCAAGCAGCAGCAGCAGATGCTATCGGAGCATTAAAAATAACTCAAGCTTTTGATGACCTAGTGCGGGTATACCAAAATACTTCAGAATGGTTAGTAAAACTCAGTATAGTTGCGGCAATAGGAGAAATGGGAGAACCAAAAGCTTTTTCTTTACTTGAGGATGCTCTCAATTCAGAGAATGAATTAATACAGACTATTGCCATTAGCGCTCTAGGGGAACTAGGAAATTTAGAAGCCATTCCTTTACTCAAACCCTTTGCTGTCCACAGTGACTGGCAAATACGCTATAGAGTTTTACAGGCCTTAGAGAGGTTAGGAACCCCAGAAGCAAAAGAGATAATAGCACAGTTGGCTGAGGATGAAGTTGAACAGGTTGCTCAGGAGGCCAAGCTATCTCAGAGCAGGTAATATAGAAAAAAGGCAGGAGATTTTGGTCATGTCAGTTATGAGCTATCAGCTATAAGTACGGACCCCTGAAATATTTGCTATATTAATAGTTTTTTCTTTTCATCCCCTTATTTTAGTTATCAATTATTAGTTAACCTTTTCCGGAGGAACTATGTTTTTCATGTCACCTAGGGAAACAGTTAGTTATTAGTATCGACTTCTGAAGTATCCCCATTAAAATTTAATTGGGGGTAACTTCTGGGCAACCCTGTTGACTTGAGGGAAGAAGAGAAGCTGAACTAATAGATGGGATGGCTAGATGGGATGGCAAAGGATGCCTTAAGCTTTTCTCAGAAACTTTTTAACTTGGCACTTAGAGTAGAGATATAAAACATTTATGAAATTAACATTAATTTGTTTTGGCTCTGATTGCAAAAAGGTTATTCTACCTGTGTTTATTACTTAATAACTTACTTAATAACTTAAGTATGATCTAAGTATAGTAATAACTTATGGGAATTTACATGACTTATATCATGTCAGAATAATCAGTGATCAAAAAAAACTTTCGACTCTAATTGCCAATTTTATGCTTTATTCTGGTACTAAGAGCAACAGAAACTTCTGCCAACATCCTCTAAAGTATAATTCTTCAAATAGATATAGATATAATATTGGTTGGCCTTAGTTGATAATTTAAATTTATATTATTTACATGATTAAGCGTCCTGTCTTAAATATGGAAGTTGTTTCTAGGATTAATTATTGGCGTCTTCCCCCGCTGTTAGGCATAGGGGGCTTATTGCCAGCAGAAGCTCAAGCATAGGTGAGATTTTAACTTAGCACACTTTGAGTGCTTTACGGCGAGACTACACCCACTCTTGTTCTCTTTTCGGGGAGATATTAGGAGTGAGCTAGGATGGACTACCCTTGTCTCTACGTTTGTCTTTTTGTCTCTAACTTTTTACTTATACAAATTAATATCTTAACATACTATATTCAAAAAAAAACAATTAAAAAGTTGCGCACTTATTGGTGAGGCTTTAAACCCAACTTTTCAGTAAAATTTTCAAGTTAAAAGAAACTAGTTCATAAGTTTGATTTGATGTAAGATGCAGCGGGTAAAGTTAAGGGGGGAGCTTGCCCGTATCATTCAATACTATAAAAACATATACTCAAGGCAAAGAGCGTTGACTTAATGAAAAAATGATTATAAAATTAGATGTTTAAGTATACTATACATTAGTAAAAATTTGATAATTGCGGTTATTTTGACCGTGAATACCTGTGGACAGGCTGCTAGTGACAGTTCTGATAGAAGCAGGGAGTAAACATTAAAATATCACCTATTGTGACGTTTTATATCAGCTTTATGGAGCAGAAAAAACTCTATGTTCTTAGATGAATTGACCCCAGTTATAAAAGAATTGATTGAACAACCAGCTGCCTTCTTCGGAGGCTTTTTTTCTGGTATGCTGCGGCTAAATCTTAATGATGACCCTGTTAAAACTTGGCTTAATAATCAGACAGGTGATACTTACACTAATGGTTCTCCTAAAGATACAAGCAATAATACTAAAGATGAAGGTCCTCAATCAATTACTATAGAATAATTTGTCCACAAAATGTAGAGATGTTTCATTAAATATCTCTACAATAGACATCTCTGAATAATTAATGAGAAAGTCTTTTAAACATATTGTTAAATCTTAGTTTTTGGAGACGTCTAAGTCAAACCTTATTTCCTAAAAAGTATTTCCCAAAAAATTAATGACAAATCAGAAATTGAATCTACCTAATTTTGAGAAGGCAGAAGATTTACTTAATGATTTATTTGAAAAAGTAAAAAGCCAGGAAAATGAGTTAGGGGGAGGGGAAGCTCAAGAGTTAAAAAGAGGAGCAACTGCGGTTAAAAGATTGAAGGAAACTACTGTTACTTTTGGTAATCCTGATAGTAGATTAATTCCTCTTACTGCAAAAGGTTTTGAAGCAGAAGGAATAGAGTTAAATTACGAAGTTAAACAGTTAATGAAGCGGTTTGATTTCTATTCTATGGTTGTGAGTATTGATCTAAGACCTCAACCAAGTGTTTTAATTTCAAAGTTAGAATGTCGGCTTGATTTTGGTGCTCAAGGAAAAGAGGAGCCAATAGTTCATCGTATTATTCCAGATAGTAAATGGCAAACAATATTAAGTGCAGGAGTTAACTTTAATTTAGGATTAGATGCTAACTTGGATGTGGGAGTTGGAGGTGATAGTTCTGAGTTAATGAAAATAGCTAATCTTCCTAATTATGATCAATTAAAAGTTGATTTAAGAGCTAAAAATAAATTTAAAACTTTTATTGTTTTTGATAGTTTAAATTATCGATTTGGTAAGTTTAATATCTCTGCTCATGGGGAAAATAATTCTTGGTGTGAATGGCGGCTTGAAAAACCAGAAATTCAGGATAAGTCTACTGTAGAATTTAGCGTTATTTTTAAGGTTCCTAAGGGATGGGAGTTTATTGATTTAATTGGTCATGCTTGGATTGAACCTAACATTGATTGGTTGAATGGTGAATTAACTCATGTAATATCAAGTTTACCAGGTCATTTAAAAAATTTGTTTGGGAGTAAAGATAAAGCAGCTAAGAGTTTTGCGGTTGGGATAAAGGAAGAATGGACTAGTCAGTGGGAAAAACAAATTAGCTTACCAAAACTGTAGATTATTTACTTTTTGATTGTTCTTAATTTTTATGACGATGAATCAATGTTTTTGTAATGTTATTGTTTCTAATGAAAATACGGTTAAACTCATAAAATTAACTCCTCAGTTAGCTACTAAAGAGCAGTTAATAGGTAAGTTAAATCTTGACAAAATTAACGATAAGATTAGAGAAATTATTAAAGCTCCTACTAATTTGAAAGGTGAACAAATTACTAAGGTGGGAGAAGCTTTGTTTGAGGCTTTGTTTGATGCTCAGTTAAGAGAATATTTTTTGGCATACTATCAAGATATTCTCAAACAACAGGATGCAAATTTGGGAATTATTTTAGAAATAAATGAGGAAGCTATGCCGGAAGTTGTAGCTTATCCTTGGGAGTTAATGTGTTTACCTGAGAAATATAATCAAGGTCAAATTTATTTCGCTACTAATCGTAAATTAAGTTTTTACCGTCGTAGATATCAATTAGAAGAATCAAATAAATTATCTATTAAAATTAATCAGGATGAACAGTTAAAAATTGCTTTAGTTGTCTCGAAACCGACGGCTGATTCTGGATTAAGTGATGTGGAATATTATGAGGTACATAAATACTTAAAAAGTATAGATACTAAACAGGAGCAAGTTAAATTTTTACCTGTTATGAATTCTCTAGATTTCTATAGTATTGTAGAAAGATTAGAAACTGAGAAACCGGATATTTTTCATTTTATTGGTCACGGTCAATTAGTTGAGAAAAATGGAGAAGATTTAGGACAGGTTGCTTTTGTTAATGAGTTTGGTGAAGCTGATTGGAAAGATGCTAAAATGTTTTGTCAATTGTTTACTGGTCATCAACCTAAAGTTGTGATTTTACAAGCTTGTGAAACTGGAAAACAATCTGAAACTAATGCTTTTAGTAGTCTGGCTTCTCGCTTAATGCTTGAGGGAATTCCGGTGGTTATAGCTATGCAATATAAGGTTTCTAATCAAACGGCGATTATTTTTGTGAAGGAGTTTTATTCAAAAATAATAGATGGTAATTCTGTTGAGATGGCGGTACAGAAGGCTCGGTTTAAGTTGCGTATTGAGAAGGGTTATGAGGCAAGAGATTTTGCAATTCCTGTTGTGTTTATGAATGCTTTAGATGGTTATTTATTTGCCAAAGAATCTATGGAGATAACTCAGAAAAAAAATGGTTTCTTGAGTTTAACGGGGGAACAAAGAAGAAAATTTCGTGAAGAGATTGAAAGGGTATTAAGTGAGGATAAACTGACAAGTATATTTTCTGAATATCCAGAGAAATTTGGAGATAATTTTTATAATCAAATTCCAGGAGGTGACTATCGTACAAGGTTGATTAATTTAATCATTGAGCTAAATAATAGAGAACTTATTTTTGATTTTATTAAAGTTGTTAGGTATGAGTATCATAATTTTGCTCAAGATTTATAAATAGTAGATAAAATAGTAATGTAAGTACATTGCAAATGAAATTTACTGATAAGCAAAGAATCAAATTTCGTGAAGAGATTGAAAGGGTATTAAGTGAGGATAAACTGACAAGTATATTTTCTGAATATCCAGAGAAATTTGGAGATAATTTTTATAATCAAATTCCAGGAGGTGACTATCGTACAAGGTTGATTAATTTAATCATTGAGCTAAATAATACAGAACTTATTGTTGATTTTGTTAAAATTGTTAGTGAGGACTATCCATTAATTGAAGAACTTTACCAAACATATTCACAACTTTCTACTCTTATTTTTTTACTAAAAAAAATTTTTTCAGAAAACCAAAATTTTGGGATTTTTTTTGGGGACTTTGAAAATATAGATAAATTAGAAGAGCATTTATTAGAGTTAACTGAAGAAACTGAAAAAACTGAAAAAAATGGTAATGGTTTGCTTTTTAGTGATAGAGATAGTTTTTATTTTTACTATGATCCAAAGTTCATAGATTTTGTAGAACAATATTTAGTTAAAATTTTGAATGCTGAAGATATTAGAGATTATCTCAAGCAAAGATTGAGAAAATGGATAGAAACAAATTGCTCAGATATAAATATTCCTGATAAAAAAGACAAACCATCTGATCTCCAAAGCTATCTTTTGATAACTATTTTTCCTATGGGAAGTCAGATTAAAAATCATAAAAAAACATTTAATGTTCAAGGTGAGTTTATTGAAAACTGGGGTCATACTAAAAATATTCAAGTTGAGCTGAAGAAAGAAGATTTTGAGGAAAATGGATATTCAGAAAAGCAAATTCCTAATATTATTTATAAATTCATTGAGCAGGTTCAAGAGGTATATTTGCGTAAACTAGTGCAACAAAATAAAACTTATGATTTAAAACTTGAGCTATTTTTAAAGAGAGAACTTTTTATTAAAGATTTTGAGTTTAAAATTCCTAGTGCTTTAAAAGCAAAACAAAAAGCTATTTGTGAAGAATATCCTGTAATTTTACGCTCTTTAGAACGATTACAACCAGGTAAAACTAGTTGGCTAAACTGTTGCAAAAAAAACTGGAAAATTATGGAGAAAAAACCAGTTATATCAAATAATATTTTAGCTTTTGAAGTGGAAGATAAATTAAATGAATTCTTGTCTAACCCACAAAAAAGAAAACAGCTAGGAAATAAATTAGAGGATAAAATTATCCTGAAAATATCCTGTGGTTTACCTAAAGGAAATAATAAAGCATTTAATTTATTTGAAGTTATTTTAGAAAAGGGAGTTCCTTTATGTCTATGGATAAAAAGGAAAAATCAAAGGGATAATTTAAATGATTCCCATTATCAATCTTTAATAGATAAGCTCAATCATTTAATAGAATTAGAAAATTTGTCAGATGTTAATCAATTATATACACAAATTTTTGATATTCGTAAAACAGACCTGGCTATTGCTGATAGTTCTAAAACAGAATCTTTAGGTTACCATTTAAGAATTTTATGTGATTGTAATGACCGCAAACCAATCAACATTCCTGCTTTTAATCAATTTTAATCAACTAAATAATTAGTTCTTAAAAAAGGAGAAAGCAGTGGTAAAAATTTATCCCCAAAATAATATGATGGAAAATCAACAAGCCTGGCTTTTTTTCTATGGTGATGGAAATACACATAATGTTAATATTGCTGACCTTCCTGATCCTCCCCCTTGGCGAAAATTTCAAGAGATAGAAAAAGATTCTGAATTAAAAAAACAACTGGAAAAAGATTGGCAAAATATTCAAATTTTAGCTGAGTCTGATGATAATAAAAGGGGTAGAGAAAAGGGTGAAAAATTTCGTGTTTATTCCTCAGAAATAACTGAGGAAGATGATGGTCAAAAACCACTTGTTAATGTTGTTGATGCCGTAAATGCTGCAATATATTTACGACGGCCTCTTTTGGTCACAGGAAACCCTGGTTCGGGTAAAACTTCCTTGGCTTATGCGATCGCACAGGAATTAAAATTAGGGCCCGTATTGAATTGGCCCATTACAGCTCGTTCTAATTTGGTCGATGGACTTTATCGTTATGATGCGATCGCTCGGTTACAAGATTCTCAGTTAAATAGGGAGAACTTACAAAATATTGGCCAATATGTCACTTTGGGCCCGGTAGGAACAGCTTTTTTACCTTCTTTATATCCGAGAGTATTATTAATTGATGAGATAGATAAAAGTGATATTAATTTGCCGAATGATTTGCTTCACTTATTTGAGGAGGGAAGGTTTGAAATTCCTGAGTTGGTCCGTTGGGCTGATAGGTCTGAAAAAAGTTCTGAAAATGATCAACCAACAAAAGTAAAAGTGCGGACGGAAGATGCGGGTATCAAAGCTTCTATTATAGGGGGAAGAGTTCATTGTTCTAGTTTTCCTATTGTAATTATGACTAGTAATGGGGAACGGGACTTTCCTCCGGCTTTTGTGCGCCGCTGTCTCCGAATAAGAATGCCAGACCCGGGTGCGGCAGCTCTTCAAACTATTATTAAGGCTCATTTTCAGGATGAGGAACAAGGTGAAAGTTTGAAGACAACAACTGAGGAACTTATTGAAGCTTTTTTGGAAAAGGACGAACAGGAACGGGCAACGGATCAGTTATTGAATGCTATTTATATTCGCAATAACCTTAGTCCAGAAGCTTTTACTGATGACTTACAAGCTTTATTATTGAAGGGTTTATCAACTACGGATGAATTTTGATAACAATGTCAATAGTAATGTAGGTTGGGCAGAACGACACTGAAGTCAAACATCAGGATAATTTTGGTAATGTTGAGTGTATTTTATTGATATAATTTAGTTATGTTGGTTGTCGTACGTTAGCCCAACCTACGTTTAATAAATATGACTAAAAAAACTGATAAATTTGATAATTTAATTAGACTATTAGAAAAAGAGTTAAAACTAACAGGTACAGAAATTGCCGAAAATCTTTGGTTGGCAATGCGGCGTCAATATCCCTCTTCAGTTGATAAAAAAATACCCTCTAAAAATCAAATAACTACAGGTGAAAAAGTAAATACTACAATATCTTCTACAAGATCTTCTACTACACAATTTCAAGATAGTTTTTATCCGAAAATTCCTGAAAATAATTCCTACGCTGAAGTTACTCCTAAAACTAATTCTACTTCTTCTAATAAAAGTGATTTATCCATAAAAGCTCCTGATGTTTCTTCACTGCGTCACCCTTTGAAAATTGCTAGCGCTTTTCGTCCTCTAATGGAATATATTTCTTATGGTAAAGCAGTTTTATTAGATGAAAAAGCTACAGTTGAAAATATTGCTCAATTAGAAGGACTTTGTGTTCCTATTCTCAAATATCCTCTGGAACTTCAGTTTGATTTGGCTTTAGTGGTTGACCAAAGTGATTCTATGATTTTTTGGGATAAAAATATTCAAGAATTACAACAATTATTCAAACGTTATGGTATTTTTCGGAATGTAAAAACTTGGAGAATTTTGACAGACACAAAGGGAAAAATTTGCCTTAAACAAGGGATTAAACAAAATCCTTATTCTCATCATCTTTTTTATCCTCAAAAACTTATCGATCCTACTGGTCGTCGTTTGATTTTAGTAGTTAGTGATTGTGTTAGCAAGATTTGGCGTAATGGTCAGTTTTTTTCTCTCTTAAAAAATTGGGGAAAGTACAATATTGTGGCAATTATCCAAGTTTTACCTCGACGTTTGTGGTTAAGAACGGCTCTGAGTTTAGGGGCAATGGTACAATTGGATTGTTTACAGCCTAGGGTTCCTAATTCTAATTTATTGGTTAGGGAAGTTTTTTTTGGGAGTAATGATAATTTACAAACTGGAATCAAAGTTCCTGTATTTAGTTTGGAACCAGAACTAATAGAAACTTGGAGCGAAATGGTGGTAGGAAAAGGAATTATTGGTGCTGGTGGTTTTGTTTTTTCTTCTTTATTAAAACTAGACCAGAATCAAACAGTCTCAGACCAAGAAAGAGCAAATTTAACAGGTGAAAAACGGCTGTATAATTTTAAGATGAGTTCTTCAAAAACAGCACAAAAGTTAGCTGAGTATCTTTCTGCTGCACCAGTGATTAATTTACCTATTGTACGGTCAATTCAAAAGAATTTTCTGAGAGATTCTCAACAGGTTCATGTGGCTGAGGTATTTCTCGGTAATATTCTTAAACCTCAATCTTTGATTACTCCTGATATTGATTTTGATCAGGTTCAATATCAGTTTATTGATGAGGAAATTAGAGATATTTTGCTGAAGGATAGTCCGAGAAAGAATGCTCAGGAAATTATTACTATGATTTCTCAGGATTTTGCTAATAGACTGGGGAATAGTCCTCGAGAATTTTTGGCTTTATTGAAAAAACCTGATGAGTTGGAAAGGTTAAAAACTGAGAGGAATGTTTTAGATTTAGATGTTAAATATTTTGCTACGGTTGCAACTAAAGTTTTAAAAAGATTAGGAGGACCTTATGCTGATTTTGCTCGGGAAATAGAAAGGTCTCAAAATGAAATTTCTGAGAATGTTGAGGGGAAAAAACTTCCTAAGTTAGAAAATCAAGTTTTTGCTTATAAGGGGAAAAAACTTCCTAAAGAAAATCAAGTTTTTGCTTATAAAACGCCCACAGTTAACCGACGGGGGGAAGTGATCAACACAACAGCTTATATCGCTCCTTATTTCAGGGAATTTCTTGCGGATGGTATTAATTTGGAAATGGTGGCTATTCCTGGTGGTACTTTTACTATGGGTTCTCCTGAAAGTGAAAAAGGTAGTACGGATAGAGAACGCCCCCAACATAATGTGACTGTTTCTCCCTTTTTTATGGGGAAATATCCGGTTACTCAAGGACAGTGGAGAGCGATCGCTTCTCGAACAGACTTAAAAGTAGAATTAGACCTAAACCCAGAGCCATCTTATTTCAAAAAACCATACCAAGGTATAGATAGATGGCAGAGACCAGTTGAAAACGTGAATTGCTACGAAGCTGTAGAATTTTGTCAAAGACTATCAAAACTAACAGGAAGGAATTATAGACTACCCAGTGAAGCAGAATGGGAATATGCTTGTCGAGCAGAGACAGAAGTTTTAGACCTAGGAAAGGGAGCAAGTTATCCACCTTTTAGCTGTGGAGAAACGATCACAGGAGAGTTAGCTAATTATAATGCGTCAGTGACTTATGCGGATGAGCCAAAAGGAGAACATAGAAAGCAAACAACTCCTGTAGGTCAGTTTTCAGCCAATGGTTTTGGGTTATATGATATGCACGGAAACGTAAGGGAGTGGTGTGGTGATGAATGGCATGAAAACTATAATGGTGCTCCTGTAGATGGAAGTGTTTGGCTAGATGGAAATAAAAACCGTTCACCCCTCCGCGGAGGTTCTTGGAGCAGCCGTCCTGATAAGTCCCTTTCTGCGTATTGCTCTGAGATCAATATGAGCTACAGCCGTTTCAACAATACTGGTTTTCGTGTATTGTGTTCTGTCAGGAAAACTTTTGTTGGGAGTTTAAAAAGAGAAGGGGTTTCATTTCCCTCCGACCTTGAGGTTTTTCACTATGAATATACAACGCCAACAGTTGACCGAGGAGGAAAAATTATTAAGCAAGATACTAAGTTTGCTCGATATTTTAGGGAAACTATTGCGCAACAGTTAGAACTAGAAATGGTAGCTATTCTTGGTGGTACTTTTACCATGGGTTCTCCTGAAAGTGAAAAACTTAACAGAGATACAGAACGCCCCCAGCATAATGTGACTGTTTCTCCCTTTTTTATGGGCAAATATCCGGTTACTCAAGGACAGTGGAGAGCGATCGCTTCTCGAACAGACTTAAAAGTAGAATTAGACCTAAACCCAGAGCCATCTTATTTCAAAAAACCATACCAAGGTATAGATAGATGGCAGAGACCAGTTGAGGCCGTGAGTTGGTACAAAGCTGTAGAATTTTGTAAAAGACTATCGAAATTAACAGGAAGGAATTATAGACTACCCAGTGAAGCAGAATGGGAATATGCTTGTCGAGCAGAGACAGAAGTTTTAGACCTAGGAAAGGGAGCAAGTTATCCACCTTTTAGCTGTGGAGAAACGATCACAGGAGAGTTAGCTAATTATAATGCGTCAGTGACTTATGCGGATGAGCCAAAAGGAGAACATAGAAAGCAAACAACTCCTGTAGGTCAGTTTTCAGCCAATGGTTTTGGGTTATATGATATGCACGGAAACGTTTGGGAATGGTGTGGTGATGAATGGCATGATAATTATCGAAATGCTCCTATAGACGGCAGCACTTGGCTAAATGGAGACAAACAACGCTCACCGCTGCGGGGCGGTTCTTGGAACAACAGTCCTGATATTTGCCGTTCTGCGGTTCGCACCGACGGTCTTAGGCGCGACGTCCACATCATCAATTCTGGTTTTCGTCTTGTCTGCGATGGCGGGAGAACTCTCTAACCCTTTTCTCTTTTCCCCTTTTGCCCTTTACCCTGTGTTTCTTTACCCTTAGTTTCCACCTCTAGGCGTATCGATTTTTTATCTCATAATGTCACTTGTCTTATAATTGTGACAAATGACAAAAAGCTAAAGTAATCAAATGATAGAATTATCAACTATCAAAAAACCTATGGTTAAATCATCAAAACTTAGGCAACACTAACGTATCTAGAATGAACGGCCTAGATACAGTAAGAAATTCTTAAATCTTGATGTTTTCCCCCCAAAATTGATATTATTTATTAAAGAGATTGATTCTATAACTTAATATACTGCGTTAGTCCTACAAATATTACGTCCAAGTAATTAAAAGACTTCTTTAGGAGATAGAGGAAGCTACCCCTAACCACTTTAGAAACAATAATTGTTTCAAAATGTTATGATAGCTAATAGTTTTTATGAAAACTTGTATAGTGATGTTATTAAAAAAATATAAAAATTACTTATACTAATGAACATAAATCCAAAAGTATCAATAAATATAATTATTAAATTTAGGTACTTTTTTAGCTAAAAGCTATGTTTTTGAAAAATTAAAGTCTTTTTGAAGCTATTTAAACTCAATCTGAAAAATTAAAGAATAAATTTTGGAGCAGCTTTAGTTTTTATTTGCTTCCAATATAGTTTAATAATTAAACACAGGAGAGTCTGTTTTGGATAGCGCACCAGTTGCTAACTGCTTAGGTTTGTTAGCACTAATTTTCTATATTGCAACATTACTTCCCACAACTTTAAAAATTGTTTTTCCAGGAACAAAAAAAACAAGATTTCTTAAATTCTTATTCAAATATCGTCGTCAAATAGGCATAGTTACTTTTTTCTTTACTGTTGCTCATGCACGGTTACTAATTATCAAGAGATACTTTGATTTTTTTAATCTTCAAACATACTTGATATCATATACCGGAGTCGCCAGCTTCATTATTTTTGCACTACTAACAATAACCTCCAATAATTGGAGTATCAAAATAATGAAAAAGAATTGGAAGAAACTACATCAAATGACTTATTTAGCAATGTTTCTTTTACTCTGGCACGTCATAGACAAAATGCAGGGTCATTGGAGCTATATTACCCCATTAGCAATGTTAGGAATTACAAGCATAACAATTTTATTTATTATTAGAAAAATTCTAGAGTGGAGAAAAAAATGGGCAAAAACTAAAAGCAAAAACGAAACCACTATTGCATAATATAGATATAAATTCTAAATATTTACTATCTACATTACTTCCCTTCTTGTTAACAAAAAGCTACTTGCTAAAAAAAAAAATCATACAAATGCTGTAGCAATATCATTAAAGAAATCAATAAATAGTAAACAGTAATTTCAAGCTTTTCCAAAAGATAACAATGACTGAACTTAAACTTATACTAAACCAACCAAAGCTTTGGAAATATTCCATAATGATAGTAACAGCTATTAGTGGACTATGGTTGTGGCGATCGCTATCAATATTAACCGAATTGAAAGCAAAAACTCAAGCCTCCGTCACCCTTTCCGGACATAAAACACCAATTTATGCAGTTGCCATTAGTGCTGACGGAAAAACCTTAACAAGTAGCAGTCATGATGGTAAAATTAAGGTTTGGAACTTAACAAACGGTCAACTATTTCATACCATCAATGCCCATGCAGATGCCATTGAGTCCCTTGTTATCAGTCCCGATGGAAAATTTATTATCAGTGGTAGTTGGGATAACGACATTAAACTTTGGAATATTACAAATGGAAAATTTATCCAGACCCTTAAAAGTCATGCCGACGATGTGAAAGCCATAGCAATGAGTAAGGATGGTCAGACCCTGGCGAGTGGTAGTTATAATGGTGTCATTAAAATATGGAACCTCAAAACCGGTTCCCTTAAGATGAAAATTAAACAGCCATACCCTATAATTGCTCTAGCTTTTAGTCCTGATGGAGAGATACTTGCTAGTGGATGTAAGAAAGGAAACATCAAAACTTGGGAATTAAATACAGGTAAAGAACTCCACTCCTTTGCAGCACATACCAAGACAATTTGGGCGATCGCCTTTAGTCCTGACGGCAAAATTCTTGCTAGTGGCAGCCAAGACCAGAAAGTTAAGCTATGGGAGATAGAAAAAGGCCAACTTCACAGTACTTTAGAAAACCATGATCAAGCAGTTTTATCCGTCGACTTTAGTCCTGATAGCAAAATTGTTGCTGGTAGTAGTTATGACAGCAAAATTCATCTGTGGCAAGTAGAGACAGGAAAATTACTAGAAACATTTACAGGCCATTCTCAAGCAGTTTGGTCTTTAAAATTTACCCCAGATGGTCAAACCCTTGTGAGTGGTAGTACTGACAGGAACATTAAATTGTGGTGTTTATCTAACTTAAATACTCAACAGTTACAGAATACTACTTTTCGACCTGTCGTCAAGGAAGAAGCAGATAAAATCTTCATCTCAGAAATTATTGATACACAAAAATTAGAAGAGTTAAACCAAATATTATATCATCAAATTAATCAAAGCTGGCAACAGACTCCAACATGGTCTGAGAACTTAGTTTATCAGGCCACAGTTAATAATAATGGTGTCATCCTCAGTTTAGAACCCATAAATAGATCAGCAAGAGATTATTTTCAACAAACACCTTTACCAAAATTGCTCAATAGTTCTGATGCTCATGGGAGTCATCAAAAGTCTTTTGCACTATTCAAAACAGTAATGACACCAACAGGAGTACTTGAGGTGAGTCCTTGGAGAGGTTGGGAAAACTAAATAAGAACCTATATTGTAGAAGCTTTCTGGTATTTGCCCATCCCCATCCCATAATGATCGAGAGAACTATACAGGGCTTTCCGTTATTATCAGGCACAGCCACGGGAACAAGATGCCCGCACATACCGTACTCATACAGCCAAAATATGCTGTATTATTCAGAAGCCAAAGCATTTAATACAGTAATTTACCAAAAATAAAAGAACAAATATACCCAACTATCTCCGACCTAATTCGACCTTCCTTTTAACTGTAGGGACTTTACATAAAAAGTCCCTAGAAACTTCCTCTTTTGGGTAAGTATCCTACTCCTAAAAAATACTTTTAAAAAAGACTTTTTCAACAAACCCTAATTAAGCTTTGCCGAGCCAAAAGTCACATCAAATCTTTCGCACCAAACCACAACATTAGGGAAATCTTGCCAACTTATTCCCTCTGGAATATTATAAACTTGCTCCCCCGTAAAACTTTTTAAATCTCCCAAGGGTACATAATTCTCTCCCGTATAACTTTCCGGACGACTTTGTTTATGCAAAACTAATTTTACTGCCGGACCAACCATAGTAGAAAAATTTTCTCCTAACCGCACTTGAGTTTTACCTCCCACCCGAATAATTTCCGCCCTACCTTTTGTATTTTCTCCTCGAGTAACAGTTACAAATTTCCCCGAAGCCAAAACCTGATTTGCCTGTACCAAAGTCGGATAATTTGAGATAGAAGCAACAAGAACTTCAGGAGATTTTGATTGAGATTTTGAGTCTAAGCAAACTTGATTTTGCCAATCACAATTATATAAATATTTCTGTTGCCAACTCAGAGAAACCTTAAGTAAATCTCGACCTCCTGTAATTCCTTCCCCAAAAAATATCAAAACTACCAAACAGTTGAAAATTATATAAACTTGACGCCACTTGTAACTTTTATCTTTATATATTTTCCGGACAATAGCCAAAGAAAAAACCATTATTTTTTTCATTTATATTTTACCTTTTAGATATAACCTTCATATTATATTTAAAGAAGTATACAGGAAATTAATAGGATTTACCAACCCATATAAAATGACAATTTATCATAAACTTCCATTTTTACGAAGTAGGGAACTCACTTATAAGCCTAACCATAGAAATAACCAAATAAAAACATTTAATGATAACAATTAACAAAATTTTAAAGCATTAATCTTGTAAAAAAGGTTATCCTATTTCTGTTAATTACTTAATAACTGAAGTTTTACCTAAGTAGAGCATAAAATTTGTTGATAACTAGTATTATATACACCAGTCAAAGTCAATAACTGTTATTCCTACTATATATAAAAATACAGTTACTTTGAGGATTTATCTTCATAGTTTTTTTTTACATAAAAAGCCTCTATAATAGTTACAAATTATAGAATTTTTAGTCTGATTCAAAATATATTTATATATATTTAAAATATCCGTAAATTATGAATCAATAACTAACAAATAATAACTCATAAATAATACTTAATAACTCATAACTAACATGAAACCTTACCAAAAAATTAAAATTCAAGAATGTAACGAGCCCTTAGTTCCAATTCCCTTAGAATTATTTGCCATAGAATCACCTCATCCCTATCAAAAACTAGGTGCTCCCTATCATCTTTCTCAAACAAAATCACCTTATTTTTTACGTCAAAAAGTATTAGATAGCTTAATAACAGCTCAAACAAAATTACAACAAAATTATCCCAGTTGGCAAATCCAAATATTTGATGCTTATCGCCCTATTATCATACAAAAATTTATGGTAGATTATACTTTTACAGAAACAGTAAAAGCTCATGGTTTAACATTAGATAGTCCGTCTTTAACCGAAGTAAAACGCCAAGAAATTTTAGAGCTAGTTTATCAGTTTTGGGCAACTCCCAATTCAGATCCTAGGACACCACCACCTCATAGCACTGGTGCTGCTGTAGATGTCACCTTAGTTGATGCCAATGGCAAAATCATTAATATGGGCTCTCCCATTGATGAATTATCCCCTCGCTCCTATCCCAAACATTTTTTAGAGCTCCAGAATGAAGAAGCTCAAAAATATCATCAACATCGACAATTATTAGCAGAAGTCATGATATTTGGGGGGTTTCAACAGCATCCACAGGAATGGTGGCATTTTTCCCTAGGCGACCAAATGTGGGCTTGGTTAACTAATGATCAAGGTAAAGTTGTGGCCAGATATGGAAGAGTAGAGTAGTAGTTTTTTATAATGGTGCGTCAGTCCTAGTCTTTTCCACTGGTTTTATATTCAAAAAATTTGTATAGATAGAATGATGATCTAGGCGATCGCTACCTATCACCAAAAAAAGCGATCGCCTCAACTATCTCAAAGACTTTTTTTAATATTCAATTTATTTACTACTCAAGTCTATCCACAACGAAGCTGGATAGGGTTTCACATCCGATCCTACCTGAAAGTTTACCTGTGATAACTTATTTTAATAAATCCTTGTTGCCCGTGTTGATGTATAACTTCATACAAAAATTACAAAAGCTACGGGAAAGCTGGCCATAAAATACTTGAAAATAAATATCTTTTGAGAACTATGAAATTGCATATGACTAGATATCCATCTATCTATTGAACTAACTATAATCTAGTCTTTTATCACTTAAGATTTCAGTTATCATTTCTATTTTTTATAGATCAATATTAAATATTTTCCCAAAACTTATTTTTCCCAGGAGCTATTAATTTTTTCAGACAACTTAAATTGTTCAGCTATGGACATTGGTAAGTCTATATGATGGGCAAGTATTCCATGACCAATTCCCGTTATTATTCCTAAGATAGCTGGAAATGCTAAACTAACTAAGTTAAAGGTGCTCATACTTATTACCTTATTAATTAAATTATTAATATTTTATGAAATTATCTCAATTTATTGAGATTTATTCTGTAGCACAGTCTACATTAGTTATTTTTGTGACGGCTCTGCTGGAGTAACTTTGTTAAGATATTCCGCTTTAAAAGTCAAGGTCTTAGGTAAAACTCTTTTGAGCAATACAAATTTTAAATAGGGTTAGTTTACGAACAAAAAAATATACTGGTATGTTTGAGTAGTAGAGATATAATTACACATAATTCTAGGTATATAGTTAGTGGTGCCTAAGTCCTAAGCTTTTCTATTAGTTTGATATTTAAATAGAATAGGCGATCGCTCCTATTACCAAAAAAAAGCGATCGCCTATTCTATTTCAAAGACTTTTTGCAATATTCAAGTTATTTACTGCCCAAGTCCCTTACCCAAGTCGCTCCACAACGAACCCGGATGGGGTATGACATCTGATCGTGTTTGAATATTTATTTCCGATGAGTGGCTTAGATAAACCCGTGTTGCAGTGTAACTAACTATGAACATAGTAAAGGCTACAAAAAAGCTAGCGGTAACCCGGTCTAAAACAGATCTACTCTGATAATTCTCAAATTCCATGGAACTCAACCCTCCTGAATAGTGACAATATTATTATTTCACTTATTTCTGTATTCGTAAATACATATTTACAAAAATTAAATATTCTGTATAAAGATTTACTGAAAAAAAATATTACATAAATATTGTTCCAGGGAGCGACTAATTTGTAGAGACAATTCAATTGGTCATTTATGGATATTAGTAAGTCTGGGTGAAGGGAAAGTATACCATACCAAATCCTGTTATTAGTCTTAAGGTAAGCATTCAGCCCTTCAGAGTCAGCCATCAGCTAGAAGGAAAAGAAACATTAATAACCCAAGAAGAAGAATTTAAAGCCCGGCAGGAAAAAGATGATTAGTTCAGCTTAGTAACTTATTACTTAGTAACTTATTACTTTCATACATCTTTTATCCCAACACGACTAGGAAGAGAGCTTGAGCTAACTAAATACAGTGCTGAATACTTATGCCCTAAGATTGTTTAAAACTAATTAAACTATATTATTAACCTACACTAAAAGTTTTCATTTGTCAAACAAAATTATAAAAATATGATTATATTATCTCAAACTATCTTGATTGATTATGTAACAAAACCTACTAAAAAACTGAATAAGAAAGTGTTATCAATTTAGTAAAAACCTGACTTAAATTGAAGTTTAATCAAGAATAGCATTGTTGTTTTCAGCCTTAGCACGACAGCAAATGTCAAGTATGTGAGGTACGAATGTTAACATTAAAAAACCTAAAAACCATCTTTTTTAGCATTTATATTTGCTCAACAATACTCTTAAAACAAAACTCTGTAAATGCCAGCCCCATCTCCCCAGAAAAATTTTCCACCTTTAGAGAATGGTGTTTAAATCAAAGCAATATTTCTCCCAGTGCCCAATACACAATTAAAATTATTTTGCAAAAAGTAAAAACTCAAAATTGTATTGAAGCAGAAGAAAAACTTTCCCAACTCTCCTATTTTTCCCTAAATAATAATCAGATTAGAAATATTCTCCCAATATCTACCCTCAAAAATATCACTCAACTATCTCTGAATAACAATGAAATTTCAGAACTCTTCCCCCTCTCTAAACTCCAAAAACTAACTCATTTATATTTAGATAATAATAGAATCATAAATATTGCTGACCTATCTCAATTAACCAACCTAACTCACCTTAGTATCAACGATAATAAAATCAAAAATTTATCCTCCTTATCCAACTTAGGCAAACTAACTCATCTCAACCTAATTTTTAATCAAATAGAAGATATATCTTCCCTATCCAACCTAACTCAATTAACTCGACTAAATCTTGGAGTAAACCACATCAAAAACATCAAACCTTTAAGAAATCTAACCAACTTAACCCACCTATATCTTAATGATAATAATATCAAGGAACTTTCCCCACTCTCGAGCCTAACAAACCTCACAAACCTATATCTATATCGAAATCAAATAAGCCATATTTCATCTCTTTCTAATCTTACCAACCTAACTTACCTTAGCCTCAGCGATAACTACATCAAAGAAATCTCAAACCTCTCTAATTTAAATCACCTCAAATCTCTTCTCCTAGTTTTCAATCAAATTACAAAAGTAGATTCTTTATCAACCTTAAACGACCTTACCTTATTAGACTTAAGTCGCAACAAAATAACAGATATTAGCTCCTTATCAACTCTAGCAAAATTAAAATCTCTACATCTGCGAAATAACCCACTTACTCAAAAAACCTGTCCTATACAACCAGAATCAATTTGTCGTTTCTAGCAACCTTATTAAATTAATCTTGTGTATCTACTTATGCCATTAAAAATATTAAAAAATATAATTCAAAGCCCTTTATTCTCCCTATTAATTTTTTTGTCACCCAGAATTTTTCGTCCAGAATAAGTTTTAGATATTAGCCACATCAAAAAGCCACAATACTTAACTGAATCATCAGAAAGCAAAACCTGAAAATCCCCCTCCCAAAACCATCAATATTAAATACTCTAGCCATCTTAATATCAACTTAGTAATTCACCCTATAAACTTAGTCTGAACTCAGATACTTAACAAGATAATTAGCTATTTTTTCACTAGCACCAGGCTTCCCCATCCTTTCTAAACCATTATTAATGCAACTTTGTAAATACTCTTCATCTGCCAAAATTTCTTTAACTTTTCTAGCTGCTTCTTGGAGAATAAAACTATTAGCCATTCTTTTACCAATAACCTGTACAGAAGAACCTAAAAGTCTAGTTTGAGCTTCCGCAAAACGATAGGTAAATGAAGGACCTTCACCAGGAATAGTAATTACAGGTTTGCCTAAACCCACAGCTTGTTCTATTGCAGTTCCAGCCATACCAATTACCAAACTTGAATGTTGTAAAATATCTGCAAAAGCATCCTCATAACAAATTACTTCTATTGTATATTCCTGAGTAAAAAATGTTAGCTTACTTCCTTGACATTCCCAACCTTCAGAAATAGCGATCGCCTCTAATTCAAACATTAAAATAGGAACAATTGCAGCTCGAAACTGACAAACATTTACTCCCATAACTTTGACAATTTCTCTAACCAGTTTCAACAGCAAACATAAATTTTTACCAGCTTCCGGCAACCGAGAACCAGGCAAAATAGCAATAGTAAACAATTCCGTTTTAAGCCGTAAATTTTTTCCAGTTGAAATTAAATTATCCATCACTGGAGTACCAACAAATTCTGTTTTTGTAACTCCTTGTCTTTTTAAATCTTTAGCCGTCAAAGCATCCCTAGCAAAAACCTTTAAACATCGAGAATTATGAAGTAACTTTGGCAATATTAAACCCAAATTAATCCGACCTTCATAATAACTAGAATCAGCCGAAAGAAATATCATATAAGGAAGCCTTGTCGAATAAGCCATAGCTGCCACTACAATATCTCCAGTAGCCATAATTAAATCACAGTTTTTCGCAAATGTCCAAATAGTTTGTAACTTCTGCCAAGTTAAACTAATTAAACCTTTTCCCAAATCTTCAAATAATAATAAAGGACTGAGATATAAAAATCCTCCTGATGGCATATTTACTCGAGGACCAATAATTGGTATATTCAAATTTTCATAACTATTACCAACACCAACAATAGGTAAAGCTGATATATTTGTATCTGGAGAAATTTTTGTAAAAGCTTTAATAATTTGACAATTATGGGCATCTTCTCCATGACCATTACTTAAAAAAAGTATATTTTTTGTTTTCATACGAATAGAGAATAGGAAAGATTAGGAGTAGGATTAATTATCCATGTTTTTACGAAAAATTAGTGGTAGTTTCATCACCTTGTAATTTGGATTTTTTAGGGATGAATTTAATCCTTTAGTTATAAATATCTCATTCAATAACTAGATTAAATGTAGGGTATTTGCCTCACTCCTGTGATACAATAATTTAAATAGGAAAAAGTAGAAGAGGCAGTTGCGGACTCAATACTTATTTAGGGTCTGAGGAAAGTCCGGGCTCCCAAAAGACCAAGCCTGCTGGATAACGCCCAGTGCGAGTGATCGTGAGGATAGTGCCACAGAAAAATACCGCCAAAGTAGATTAATTATTATTGTTTAGTCACTTCAGGTAAGGGTGCAAAGGTGCGGTAAGAGCGCACCAGCAGTGTCGTGAGATACTGGCTCGGTAAACCCCGGCGGGGAGCAAGGTCGAAGGAACAATGGTTGGTCTTTTTCCGGTTCCATTGCATTATAGATTTATTTGTAATGTTTGGTGTACCGCAAGAGGTGTCTGGTAACAGGCATCCCAGATAGATAACTGCCCTCAAAGCTTGTTTGAGTTGAGAGAACAGAACCCGGCTTACTTCCTACTTTTTCCTTATTTTTTGATGCTTAATAATTAATTACTACAAAATAATGAAAAAATATATGAATATTTAACAGGTTAAACACTATCAAGAGAAAAAATAAAACGTCAATTTAAATTTTTCATACTAAATGCTTTTTTAGTTATTCCTAATCTCTTAACACCTGCAAAAATATGACTTGCTTTATAACATTAAGAAAATTTCAATAAAGCTCAAAATGAAAAATATCATAATCTAATTTAATCTAATTAATGAAAGCTGAAAAATAAGTTAAAATCATATTTTTTTGAGCATTTCCCAAGTAGTTGATACTTGTTGGTGATGGAATAAATTTATGATATACACATAATCATTTAATCGGTGAGTGTTCTAGTATTTACTATGAATTATTACATCAGTCCTACCTCGAAAATAAAAAATTGGGGCTGCTTTAAAGCAAGATATAGGAAGCAGAAGGAACAGGAGTTGGAGATATTTTTAAGAAGTTCAGTTATTAGACATAATATTTAGGACTGCTATAGTTATAAACATCAAAATTAAACAATGCAAACAGTTGAAAAATTAACTACAGAAACTCTAGAAAAACCTCTAATTATTGCCGGTAAAAAGTTTACCTCTCGTCTGATGACAGGCACAGGCAAGTATCCGACTATTGAGACAATGCAGCAAAGTATAGAGGCTAGTAAATGTGAAATTATCACTGTAGCAGTACGACGAGTACAAACTCAAGCTCCTGGCCATAAAGGGTTAGCAGAAGCTATAGACTGGCAAAAAGTCTGGATGTTGCCTAATACTGCTGGTTGTCAAACTGCTGAAGATGCAGTAAGAGTAGCCAGGTTGGGTAGAGAAATGGCAAAGTTGTTAGGCCAAGAAGATAATAATTTTGTCAAACTAGAAGTTATTCCTGACTCTAAATATTTACTGCCAGACCCTATCGGAACTCTACAAGCCGCAGAACAGTTAATTAAAGAAGGTTTTGCTGTATTACCTTATATTAATGCTGACCCACTTCTAGCTAAAAGACTTGAGGAGGCTGGTTGTTCTACAGTTATGCCTTTGGGTTCACCCATAGGCTCAGGCCAGGGAATACAAAATGCAGCCAATATTTCCATAATTATTGACAATTCTACTGTTCCTGTGGTAATAGATGCCGGTATCGGAACTCCCAGTGAAGCAACTCAAGCAATGGAAATGGGAGCTGATGCTTTACTAATTAATTCAGCGATCGCTTTAGCCAAAAATCCGCCCATCATGGCAAAAGCTATGGGAATGGCCACAGAATCAGGACGTTTAGCTTATCTAGCTGGCAGAATACCGAAAAAAAGTTATGCTACTCCTTCTTCTCCTGTAACTGGAAAGATTAATACAACTACTTCAGAATAATAATTTCTTATATTCTCATATTCTCCGAATTTCTGTTAGGCTAAGTAATAGTTAAGAAATAATAAAGAAATAGGGACTTTGGGTTATGCCATATACAACAGAAGAAGGTGGACGTTTAAATAATTTTGCTCAAGAGCCAAAAGTTTATCAAGCAGAAGCTCCAGATCAAAACCAACAAAAGCTTTATCTAATCTTAGGAGCTTTAGGAACTTTCTTAATAGTTAGTTTAGTGTTTGTGGCTTTTTCTGTATCAGCTTAGATTTTTTCTATAAATAACACAAAATATTAAAAGTATCTCTAATCCCTACTTTTCTATTGATAGTAGGGATCATGCTTAAGGTTCTTAGAAATTAAGATATAGCAGGGATGTTGTTCGCGATGTATATAATATTTAGCGGGCAGGATGCCTATAATACAAAAGTTTGACTATTCCACGTTGTAAATTTTATCTGCGATATGTTTTCCTAGAATGATTAAAAATATTGCTGAAGTTTGCTTATTAATTAATAACTAAAGTCTTGATCAAAGTCTTTTATTATTTTTAGGAATCGTTTATAACTGAAACTGAACTAGGTTCTTGAATTTTCGGGGGTCTAGTTTTTGTTTAATAGCGAATACTCTAATAATCAACTTTACGATAGAAAAAAACAACCTTTAATATAGTAATTTTAAATTTTTTCAATTAAAAAGGCAAGGGATATTTATATTTAATATTTATTGTTTATTATATTTTACAAAAGTAATCTGATTTGATTTATGAGGTGTAGATTTGCCGAACAAAATAAAACATTAATTTGATACTTCAATAACTATTAAACTCCTCTTGAAATTACTGCTACTGTACTTCATCAACTACCGAATGTCCTAGAAGTATGATTAGGTAATGTAAAAAAAACTCTGATTTATTATGAAATTTCTGATTCTGGGTAGTTAGAGTAGAAGATGGTATAAAATAATTGACTATAACTAAATAACTTAGTTAAAATTAAGATAATACTTAACTTTTTATCATAAAATCAAGTCAACATTATTTAAATTTACCTATCCCCTTAAGAAAACTGTGATAGACATTCATGCCCCAACAATTTCTAGATTGAATCGGCAAATCTATCAACGCTTAAAACAAGCTCTATCCTTAAATCTACGTCGCCAAATTTTTATAGCTGTATGTGATCACCAACAGCTAAAAATTAGCTTAGTTGAAAAGTTAGAAGCCGACCTAACAAATACTATTGATGACAGGGAAGAACAATCAAAAAACAAAATAAATAACAATCAAAATATATTATTTGTTACTCTAAATTTAAACCTAAGTAATCCTAATCCAGTAACTCAGATTAATCAATGGTTTGCACTTAATCCTGAATTTAAAAAAATAGAAGAATATCAAATCTTGGGATTTCAAATTATTGGAGTAGAGAACTTAACCAAACAACCTTCAGCAGTTCAATGGTCATTTATTAGCAATCTCAAAAAAATCGAAAAAAATTTATCCAAATTAGAATCTAGTATCTTACTTTGGGTGACTAAACCTTGGCTAAATACTATCAAACAGTCAGCACCAGAATTTTGGAATTGGCACACAGGTATATTTGAATTTGAGGGAGAACCTACCCCAGTAACTCCTAGACAAAAAAAATCATTATTTTCAAACAAGGTAAAACCTCAATCTTTCTTGCCATCAATAACTAGCCAACCTTCCATAAACATAGCAAGGCCATTGATGGCACTCGAACAAAAATCTTACGAATCAAAAAATTCTCAAGGTTATTTTCTTTCCCCGGCTATAGAAAAACTGTCAGAGTTAACTATTAACTTAAGTCCACACAAAAAAAATCTTCCACAGCCAGAATTAGAATTAGTTGAACTAGCAAGTTTAGTATGGGCAGAAATTTCGAGAAAGTCTCAAGAGGTAAAAACATCCCTGAAAAAGCAACAGTTTCAAATCCTTAAAGAAATTCAGGAGTTGAAAACTAATCAATATCCATCTCCAGAGTTAGTTATAGCTTATCAAACATTGGGGGATTTTTATCGCGATCTCATTTTAGCCGGGGAAGTCTCAGAGCAAAGTCTAATTATTGCCATTCGTGCTTATGAGATGGTTATTGAGTTGACATCTGAAGATACAGAAAATGTGAGTCAGTTTTCTAGATACCAAATTCCTATTCAAGACATTTTTAATGACCTTGGTACTTTATACTGGATGTTATCTCGTCAAATCAAGTCTAGCAAGTCTGATTTATTAGTTTATTTGGAGCGAAGTATCGTTCTTTATCAAGTGGCTATGGGGGAAATTAATTCGTTTCAAAAATACACTTATGCTAGATTACAAAAAAACTTAGGTTTAGCTTACGCTGATTTAGCTACTTATCAGCAACCACAACAGAATTGGGAAAGAGCCCTGAGAGCTTATCAGGAAGCTATCTTTTATCTAGATAAAGTAGCTGCTCCTAGAGATTATGCTTCTACTCTCAATAATTTAGGAGCAGCTTATTGGAACTTGGCTCAATATACTCAAGATATTGAGCATTTACAAGGAGCAATTTCTACTTATGAGGAAGCTATAGATTACTTTACGCCAGAAATTGAACCAATTAACTATGCAATGATTCAAAATAATTTAGGTATAGCTTATTGGAACTTAGCTCAATTTCAGACAGAAGTATCAGAGAATCTAATTCTCAAAGCTATTGATGCCTATTTACTCGCATTGAAGTATCGTACTCGAGAAGCTTTTCCTCTTGCTTATGCTGCGACACAAAATAACTTAGGTACTGCCTATTGGCATCTGGCTAACCAATTTGAGGAAAATCAAATTCGCGCTCAAATTTTCCATGAAGCGATCGCTGCTTATTCTCAAGCTGTAAGTATCGCTCAACATTTTTCTCCTTCTCAACTTACTTTCGACCTATTGGCCACTCATCATAATATTGGACTTGCCTACTATCAAATAGCAACAATTAGCAATACCACATTAGACAAAAAAAGTCAAATCAGTAATTTAGAAGCAGCTTTAGATCATCACTTACTAGGTTATGGTGATCAACCCCAGACTAATGTTAACAAAATGCAAGAAGAACAAGTTAGTGTAAATTATATTCTCAGAATTATTCGTACCTTCTACAATAAGTATGGAATACAAGGGCAAAATTTAGCTCTTTCTAAAATCCCAAGTAATTTATTACCTAAAATTTTAGTGATGTTGTCATCGCACTCGCCCTAGAATTACCATAATAAAACTCTTATTCCTGTTAAAAATTCCATCCATAAAATAGGATAATTTTTTTCAACTAGGACTGAATAAAACTGAATGTGAGTCAACTATTTTTATGATGATTAAATAAGCTAAGTATATTATTTTATATATCAAAGTATTTGAGTTGCTATACTAAGTAAATAGTTAATACCCAAAATATAGAGGAAAACAGAAATCTTTCGTTAAATTTAAATCAACTTGTCACCAAAATACCTATAAACAATAATCTCAAGATAATTCAATTTTTATTATTTACTTATATCCTCTTCCATATTATGGGAAAGAGGCACAAAAGGAAGAGTTTATAGGAAAAAAAGAAGAATAAAGAGAACTTTCTATAAAATAAATTAGGGATTTTTAGTACAAGCTGATGTGATTGTTTCGTCAAAAATTTTCACCAAAAGTATTCTCGCTCTGAGTTTAATCGAATGGGAGATAGAGAGGTGTGTAGTATACCTTTAAGTAGAGCCTCCTAGAAATGGCACTCTAGCCCTAGAGTTATTCAATAAGTTTTCCCCAGACTTAGTAGTATTAGATGTCAACTTACCTAGTACAAATAGCATTAAACTTTGCAAATATCAGCAAAGGGATACAAATCTCCTTTGTAAAGATGACAAAATAAACAAAATTGAGCTGTCTATTTTATCTCTTCGGGAGTCGATTTATCCCCAGCCTTAAACAAGGGGGGTGTTAAAGCTCCCCAAACCCCATACCCGAATAAATATCAGTCGCTACTTCTATACTACGACGAACACAATCTCCCAGAGCCACACCACCAATATAATTACTACATAGATATACTCCAGGCCAAGATTTTAAGCCATGATTAATCTGAGCCAGCCTAGAACTATAACCTAAATTATACTGAGGAATAGCACGAGACCATATATGTACTGCCAGAACTTTTGGTTTTTCAGGATTCTGGTTTAATAGAGTTTGACAAAGGTCTTGATGAACTTGTGCAACGATGGCTTCACTATCTAAGTGAGAAATTTCTGGGTCTGTTGCACCACCAATATAATTAGTAAAAATTTGCCATCCAAGAGGTGTTCTACCAGAAAATAAAGCAGAAGACCAAATAGTACCAAGAGTCCGAATGCCTTGACCTCTAGGAATCAAATTACCAAAGCCATCTATCTTGGCCTTGATAGAAGAAACAGGATATGCCAAAACTACACAGGCAACAGTAGGATAATAGAATTCATCAAGAGTACCAGCAATTTCAGGAAGTAAAGGTCTAAATAATTTAGCACAGGCATAAGCAGGGCTGGAGAGGGCAATGGTACGAGTTTCTATTTGCTGAGAACCATTGGGAGTCGAAAATTCTGCTATATAAGTCTGTTTTTCTGTCGGACGAAGACCCACGAGAGACCAATTGAGCTTGACTGCTTGTCCTAAATAAGTAGCGATCGCTTTTGGCAATACCTCCAAACCACGTCGGAAAGAACCCAACTCTCCAGGTTTAGTTTTAGGAATATTAGAATTAGCAGCAGCCTTTGACTTAGGGTTTCTTTGAGCAGACAAAACAGCACCAGCCAAAAGTCCACCACCAAGGTCAGCCATTCGAGCCACTTTAGAAAAAGCAGCAGTAGCACTAAGTTGACTAGGGTCTCCAGCGTAAACACCAGAAACAAAAGGTTCAACTAATCGTTCCATTACCTCTTTACCAAGATGTCTTTGGAAAAATTGGGATACAGTTTCTTCTCCCCCTTCCTGAGATAGATCCATACCAACAACAGGTGGAACAAAACCCAAAGCACCAACTAAAGCGCGTAACTTTCCAGTATTACTCAGTAGTTGAGACTGTAACATTGCCTTTGGGCTCATTGGTACTGGTAGTAATTGACCATTCCAATAAACATAACGAGGTAACTTACGGTCTGCAAAAATCAAATCCTCTTTGAGGCCAACATCTACAGCCAACTTTAAAAGCTCAGGGGTGGGAGAAAAACTATTAGGACCTTCTTCCCAAAGAAATTCTCCTTGAGAAACTGTCGTGATATTACCCCCGACTCGGTTTTGGCTCTCAGCAACTAAAATTTTCAAGGGTGAATTATTACTTAATTTTGTCAGTTTATGGGCTAAACTCAAGCCACTGATACCTGCACCCACGACTAAGACATCTAATATTTCAGTCATTTGTTCTTAAATATATTTAGCATACTATTTTTCACGATGTTGTTTATATAATAGTCCCCAGGGCGGGATTGAGATTCCCAAACCTTCAAATTTAGTCCGTACTAGGAGTTTAACTTTTAGCTTCTGTTATAAATGATTTTGGAAAAGGGTTTCTAGATAAACTCTAGCAGCTTGTCGATAATAGGGAGATGTTTCTGGTGTACCGCTATCTCCATTTTGTAACAAGAATAGTGATAAAGCTGCTGAAAACACCCGGTCTTGATCCCAGTCTGAGTGATTTTCTAAGTAGATTTTCAATGATTCGTGCAGTGCTTCAGGAATTTCGGCCAGAATACTAACAGTTACATTCATGTTTATAAGTAAGGCTCTGTGTATATTTTTTTTCTCTATAGTCCTTAGTTGTGGCCATGAACCACTAACTTTGAACTACTGATGTCGCATCATTGTGCATTAAGAGGGGGTAGGTTTGTCAATATTGAGAAATATTACAACTTGCTTTCTAGAAATAAAATATTTACGAAATAATAAATGTTTCATAGCATTTTTTGTTACAAAACTTTACTAATATTGGCCAATATTAATTTATTTACCTGTGAGTGAACAAAATCCCCAATTTAGTTACAAGAGTATTATCATGTCGTTGAACTCTGTGGAAAACTCTGTTTAACCTGTGGAAAACATTGAAGTTCTTTGTGGAAATACTGTGGAATCTATGTGGAAAATTACTATAAAAGATAAGAATTCTGAACTACTTCAATTTAAAGTTAATAAAGATGTTTAAAATAAAAATATATTATTATAGCAATAAATTCTACTTTTAATAAAAGTATTTTCTGCTTCTTTGGTATTTTTAAACTCTTCACAGGTGACTTTTTCTAAATAAGCCTAAACAGATTTTATGATACATCTAATGTTCATGTAGTTTATTTAGAGTTTGATTTGTGAAAATTTTATCTTTGTTTTAGAAGCTAATTGTGGTTTATTATAGTTATGAAATCAACTTTTTTTTCAGAAAAATATTTTATAATTAATTTTTTTCCCGACTACAGGGTATTTATACCAGGTGTAATAAAAATTTACTGCAAATAACTAGGCTTTTTATTAGAAGTCAGAAGTCAAGGAATGAATTGGTTCAAGATTATATTTTATTCGTAAATTACTTCTTTTGTCAAAGAAATATCCCCTATAAAGTTGTTGAATCACACTTAATTATTCAAACAGATTCTTTTTTTTGACCCTTGGTATAATTTTGGCTAATAATTTAGTTTCTTGTCTTTTCTCTCTCGTCTAGGTATTGAGACAAATCTAATTTCTAGCGCTACAACATTAAATTCTCCCGTAGTCCCGTAGATGCAGTTAATATAGTGATATTGATCAGTAAACTCCTTTCAGCGCGAAAAGTCCGACTGCACAAATCACTAATTTTACACAACTACCTATCGTCGTTTTCAGGCTTTACTCTAGAACAAAATTTTCGGTAAAAAAATGCTATGATTAAGAAATTTCAATCCTCTTTTAATAGGATTCTATTGTCGCGAATTTTACTACTTACGATATCAGGACTAGTATTGGGTCAGTATATAATTTACAGACAAGCACGTTCTACTTTTCTAAACACTGCTCGTCAAAACCTTAAAGAAAGTGCAGATAGAAAAGCGGAATATCTTCAACAATGGGCAACATCACTAAAGTCAAGTCTAGTTAGTGCGAGTGAAAGCTATGTACTTGAATCTGGTACAGTTGAAGAGCATCAAAGTTATATTAAACGGTTAGACGAAATGTTATCTACTCAGATAAGTTGCGTTCAATTGAGTAACTTACGGACTGAGGAGATCGTCGCGAATACTTGTGGTACTGAAAGAATAGATTCTTTACCGGAAAATATATGGCCTCAACAGCAAAAACAACTTTTTAGGGACAAGTATAATATTTATGTGAGTTACAGCATCCTAGAACTGTTAAGCGCAGATAGCGAATCAAATGGTCAGAAAGTAAATCAAAAAACACAAGTTAGCTTAGTTTGGAGTGTACCAGTGTATGTTAGTGAAGCTGGCGAAAGAAAATTGCGATATGCCTTAAGTATTAAGTCAGCTTTACCAATGCCAACAAATAGAGAAAGAGGCTCATTTACAGGTTCAACTGTAGTAATTAATGTCCCCGAGTACAGGATATTAGCTAGTCTAGATTCTAGGAAACTAGGGCGTAGGATTTCTGAATTGTCAGACACACAGACTGCAAAGAAACTAGAAAGTATTATGAAAAAGGCAGAGGAAGGTCAAAAACATTTTGCCCATATATTTTCTATTGAGGAAACAGATATTCTGAGTAAAAATCAGGGAAGTGATAGAAGTAAAAATACTTTCAGAGAAATTATTGATAAACTAAAAGAGATATTGCCTAAATTGTTAAGACTTAAATTATCAGAAGATAATGAATTTTTAGCAGGGTATGTTGCTATTCCTAGCCCTATAGATAGAGATAATGATAAAGTGTGGGTTGTTTTAGCAATTACACCTATAGATTTTGCTTTATCTGGTCTTAGAGAAGTTCAAAAGGTTCTAATTATTCTAATTTTATTTTTACTTGGTGCTAGTATCATAGCAAGTATTTTTTTGGCTCGTGATTTAGCTATTCCTTTGAAGAAACTCCGAGATTATGCTATTACTTTAAATGATTTAAATGCTCCCAGTAAAGTACCTCAAGATCTAAAAATTCCTGAGTTTAATCAACTAGCAGTTTCATTACAGAAGATGGTAGAAAGGCTAAATAGGTGGGCTGATAAAATAGAAGTAGCTTCTAAAGAAGCTCAGGTTGCTAACCAGTTAAAAAGTGAATTTTTAGCTAATATTTCCCATGAGTTAAGAACTCCACTTAATGGTATTATTGGTTCACTGCAAATAATTTATGATGGTTTTTGTGATACTAGGGAAGAAGAAATACAGTTCTTGAAACAAGCTAATGATTCAGCTATTCATTTGCTAAGAATTATTGATGATATCCTGGATATTCGTAAAATTGATGCAAGAAATTTATATATGACATTTGAGAATATCAATATCATCAAGTTATTAGAAGAAACTGTGGATATATTTAGATACGATCTTGAACAAAAATCTTTGGTTTTAAAACTAAATGCTTCTGAAGAAAAAATACTTGTTTATGTTGACAAAAAAGAGTTACAGAAGGTTTTTGAAAATGTTATTAGTAATGCTATTAAGTTTACAGAAAAAGGAAATATTGATATCTCTATTTGTAGAAAATATAATCAATGTATTTTTTCTGAAAATCAGAATAATTTAGTTAATGCTCATACTCATAAAGTTAATCAAGTTTTAGTTACTATTCAAGATACAGGAATTGGTATTGATCCAGAAGAACAGGATAAATTATTTCAGCCTTTTGTTATGGTAGATGGTACAAAAACTCGTAAATTTGGTGGAAATGGATTAGGATTAGCTATGGCTCGCGGACTGGTGGAAATGATGAATGGTAATATTCATCTCTATAGTGAAGGTATAGGGCGAGGAACTACAGTTTATATTACTATACCAATTCAGGAAAGATTATCATTGGAGAAAAAACAGGATATTTCAACAGAAATTAAATTGAATTAAAAGGATGAATTAATAGCAATTAGTTTTTTTGTTTTCCTAATATTACATGGCTTGTCAATAATTTTAATTTGACCAATGTCCTAAGAATAGTTTGAGTTTTTGACATTGAAAATTTATTCAAACCTAGTAAAGGTCTATCAGTCTAGTAGCAGACCGACACAGCTATAATGGTTTAATAAATCTAGGTTAGGTAGCATCGAACGTAATAATACTCTATCAGGGTAACCCAACAACAACAGAGCCATTGTTGAATTTCACTTCATTCTTATAGAACCTACATTTTTAGGGGCGTCACTCCAGTAGGATAGGTTAGGAGGCAACATATATTCAAGAGAGCCAACTATTAACTTTCCGCGGCAACTCAATAATATTAAACACTCTACCTGTCTTAATCTTAACTTGACAAATAGTCTCAAAGTAGGTAAGCGAAATTATTTTTGATCTACTGATCAAATATGTTTTTCCCTTTCTCCCGACTTCCTACTACCCACTCTCTGAAAAATGTTAAATTAATTTTGTCCAAGTACTTAATCTAATTATAAAATCCGCTGTAAGCTTGGTCACATCGAATTGCTTTTCCTTGTTGCTGAAGAGAATTATTCAAAGCACAGAGAATTTCTACTAATTTAGCACCTACCCAACCGGAAGAAATTTTTGAAGTAGTATTCGTCAAAATACAATTTAAAAATTCATGGCACACTTGAGCCAAAGGTTCAGCTTTTTTGATGCTTATAACCTCCGGAACAACATCTACTGCTTTCCAACGACTGCTCAAATATTCTAAATGACCATGCTGAATAACTAAAGGTTGAGTTTCTGAGGTTTCATCAAAAATTAATGTTCCTTGACTACCTACTACTCCTAAACGACGTTGTTTATCAGGGTTTAGCCAACAAAGATGTAAAAAAGCTTGAAAACCACTAGGATAAATCAGTTTAGCCATAACTAAATCTGATTGTGGGGGTTTTTGAGGAAGCCAAATTGTACCATTTGCTTCTACTTCGACTGGTGTTTCCTGTAACCAGCTATTAAAAATACAAATATCATGAATTGCTAAGTCCCAGAGAGCATCAACATCTGAGCGAACAGGTTCAATATGAGTTCGAGTCGCATATCCGTAGCGTAATTCTCCTAATTTACCTTGATTAACTATAGTTTTGCCAGTTTCTATGACCGGATTAAATAAATAAGTATGATCGACAAATAGTTGCAATTTTTTTTTGTCTGCTAATTTGCATAGTGCAATAGACTCAGAATACTCAAGGGTTAAAGGTTTTTCGGAAAAAACGTGATAACCTCTTTTGAGAGCAGCACTAATAATCTCATAGTGAGTAGATGCTGGTGTGGCGATCGCGACTGCTGAGATTCCTGGTAACTCTAAAGCTTCTATCCAATCTTCTACTAAGGCTATATCTTTGTCCAATTGCAAGCGTTTTTGAATTACTTGTAAGTGTTCTGCATGAGGATCTACTATAGCAATAACACGAGAATGAGGATGATTGAGAAAATTACGAACTAAGTGAACTCCCCAACGACCTGCACCAAATATAGCAATTCCTATTTCCATTTTTATAATCTTTGTAACTTGATATCGGTTCTATTAAGCTTTCCCAAATTTACCTATGCAGGAATTGCATAAGCTTGAGAGCTAGCTTCAATATTTCACGCTGATGCCACTAAGCACAGTCTGTAACTGATATAAGACCCAGGCCACAAAATCCTAAGTTAGCTAAAACTACTTATTCATATACTTTTTGCTCGTTGATATCAGCATTAAAGTCTCTGTCTATAGTCAAATCACAAGTAATACATTCATAAGTTTTCTCGCTCAATGGCATTTTTTGTTAATATTAACTATTATTATAACAGATATATTTCAAAAAAACAACTAAACAGTCGCCCGCTTATGGGTGAGATAATAGAGACCCAATTTTTGGGTAATATTATTCTGATAATAGTTCCTCAAAAAAGCCTTCTTCAACTTCGGATGCTGATTGTACATTACCTTCTACAATTAAATTTATGTAAGACTTTAAAAGCTCTTTCATTCTAGGATTTTTATATTGTGGATTAATTTTATTCAGAGCTTTTTGCCAATTAGTTTCAGTTGGTTCTTGATTAAGTCCAGTTAAAATTTTGGTTTCTTTAACTAATTTATCAAGTTCAGCTCCTGAAAATCCGAGAGTGTTTTTTACTAAATATTCTAAAAGTGAATCAGAAATTGGCTTGAGTTGACGAGCTTTGATTCGTTTCTGAATAATTTCGTAGCGTTCTTTAGTTGTGGGAGGCATAACAATAAAAGTTTCATCAAAACGCCCTGCACGAAATATTTCTGGTGGTAGCATGGAACGATCATTGGATGTAGCAATAAAAAAAATTGGTTCTTTGTGGTCATTAAGCCAAGTTAGGAATGTGCCAAACTGTCGGGTAGTAGTACCGCTACTATCACCACCAACTCCTGCAAAAGCTTTTTCGATTTCATCCATAAATAGAATGTTGGGAGCGGAAGCTTCAATTGCTCTGAGAGCTTGATATGTATTGCTTTCGGACTCCCCTACCCATTGAGATTGTAATCTGCTAATTTCAAAGTTAATTTGAGGAACGCGCCATTCAATAGCGATCGCTCTGGCAATAAAAGATTTTCCACATCCAGGAAACCCTTCAAGTAAAAGAGCGCGGGGGCGCATATCTGGGTCTGCATCTTGTTCAAACCAAGGATAACGTTCTTTGACCCAAGTTTTGATGTTTTCTAAACCACCAACTTCTTGGAGTCCTTCTCCTAGTGGTTCGTAATAATCTAAGATGCCGATTTTTTCAATTTCTTGTTTTTTGACTTCTAATAATAGTTTGGAAGCTTCTTCTGGTTGTTGCCACAGCTTTTTTGTTGTGATTAATTTTGCGGTTTGTGCTACTGCTTGAAAGTTCATTCCTTGAGCTTTTTCTGCAAGGTCTTTGGCTCTATTTTCTGCTAAATTGTATTTAGTAACAGCAAGTTTAAAGATATTTTGATAAAGTTCTTCTCCAATGGGTAGGGGCAGGTCTAATATGTGAATATAATTACGCAAACTTGTAGGAATTGACCAATCAGAACCTACTATTATTAAGTTCATTCTGGGTCTGGGTTTTGTTTGTGCGATCGCGAGGACTAATTCTTTGAGTTTGCGGGTAGTTAAATAAAAAGTTGGTTCTATGAGTTTTGACCAGTCTGGTAGAATATAGGTGTATTGCTGGTCTATGTTTTTCCTGGCTTGATTTTGTAATTGCGTCTGTAAAAAATCAAGGGCATAAATTATTGGATCGGTGTTTGGTTGTGGTGCATAATTTGTGCTTTGCCAATTGTTTTCTGTTGTTAATTTATAAAATCCATTAATACTTCTCCATTCAGCTAGTTCTCCTTCAATAATATTATTATTACATAGAGAACGATAGGCAGCTATTATGCAATTAATTGCTCGAATTTCTTCTGATGAACGTAAGAAAATCAAGGGATATTGAGCTTGTAAAAGTTCTTGTAGTTCTCGTTGGCATTTATTGTAAGGAAGTTCCATATTTTTTGATTATAATATTTTATTTATGATTTTTTAAAACTAATTTTATTTTAAATAAATCCATAAAAAACAGGCTTAATTGTTATTATATTTAGCTTCAAATATAGGCATCATATTTTATGAATTTGGAATCAAAATTTCCTCGATGTTAGGTTAACATTTTTTTGTATTTTTGGTTATAAAAAAGGTTTTTAAGCTTAGGCATAACCCCTGGATTTGTTTGAGTTATCTTGGGGAATTGTTGTAATTAGCAGATGTAAAAGTTTTCTCAATAGTCGAGGTTGTATTCGAGCAAACCGAAACTTTATTATTATTATTTTCTAAAGATAAAAGCTCCAAGGATATAATAACATTTATGAAATTACTTTTACCATTTTTAATACCGTAATTCCATTAATTAATAATTCGGTTAAATTGCTCCTTATTTACTTGTCGTAATTATTGCTTTTCTATTTCCTGACGCAAATTTAATCTATTAGTTTGTCCTCTATCAGTTTGATTATGAAAATAATCTTCTGGATAATTAATATCACTACCAGTTAGATTCACTGAATAGTAAATCTATTTATGACCGAGATTGGGTATTTTTAAGATTAAAGTATATTCTATCATAATTTATCTATCTACCCGTAATTTTTTACTCCATTCGATGAAGGGATATACTCCTATAATACCAAAAATAACTAGAGCTACCAATATTAATAATCCCCTAGTTTTGAATTCTAAAGGTTCGTAGCCAATGTTAGTAATACGGTAATCTTGGGCATTAGAAGTAAGACCTTTGACTAAAACTTTGACTTGATATTTAGTTGCCCGATCGCCATCTGGTTGCTTATATTCTAATTCATATTCTTGTAGACTTTCTAGGAATTTAATTAAACTCTGAGCTACCTCTTCAGCATTATCTGGAAATTGATGAATACCTCCCGTTGAATCAGCAATTTCTCTTAAACGTGGTTGATCTACGATTAATTGGTCAATCCTTATTCTTGGATGTTTACAATTATCAATAATTTTATTGATAACTTTGTCTTTAATAATTATTTCATCTATTGTTAATTGTGCGTCAGTAAATTCAATATTACATCTTGAACTATTGTATATTTCTGTTAGAGATTGACCATAACCTAATGTGTGAACTTTAACCTTTGGCATTTGTGAATCTTGAGGCTGGAGAATATTTTTTAATCTTTCAAATTGTATTTCTTCTGTGTCGCGATCGTGATTATGAAACCCATCAGATAACACAATTACCACTAACTGTTTTGATTGAGAATCATCAGTTTTATTATTACTATCGGAGGTCGAATTAACTGAATTTATCAAATATTTAACAGCAGTTTCTAGTGGCTGATATAAATTAGTAGAAGCGCTGAGTTCTTGATTGGCTAACTCTTCTATTTTTTCCTTTAGCTTCTCACTGTTAGATGGGTAAAAATTGGCATCTAAACTTTTATTACTTACTTTAAACTGGTTACCTCCTTTACCGAAAGGTGCTAAACCTATTCTAACAGTTAAATTTGGCTTATCATTAGCGGCATCAATAAATTTGTATATAGCATTAATAGCACCCTTAAATTTAATGCGTCTTCTACCTGGACTAGAATCTCTAAACTTCATACTCCCACTCATATCTAACATAATAATTATGTCAGCGGGAGTAGTTTTTGCCCTAGTATCAGTAGGGAGAATAACAGTTGGTTTAATAGTTTTTTTGCTACCAAATTCACTAATGGTTTCTACAGAAAAATCTGATTCTTGTAAATTGGGATTAAAGTTTCCTGCTTTATTATAAACTTTAATCCGCATTTTGACTGTATTTTTTTCTGCTGTAATTATACGAGTAATTTCCAGGCATTTTTGACGATTTTCTTTAGTATTACTACAGTCATCTTGACTAATTATATTTTCAGGTATGGCGGCACAACCGAATGGTAATATAGCAGAAAAAACTGCTATTGCTAACAGTTTAGCTTTGCGGATCATATAAAGTGTCATAGAAGCAAAAACAGTAATATTTGTCTGGTTTATCGTTTCGTAACAAGGTTATAATTTGACCGTGGCGGAGTGACTTTTTTCCCCTTCTTTCCATTAAAGTTCGATTAATTTGAACTTTTCCTGTAGCCCAACATTGAATTTCAACGACACGGTTATTTACAGATAAAGAGGCACATCTATCAGCAATACCTGGCAAGTAAATGTCTACATCAGTATAATCACTACCATCACCACCAATAATTATTGGTTTACCTTTAGTATGATATGGCAGTTTAATAGATAAGTTTTCTTCAATAGGAGTATGTGGATCGTCTTCAGTAACTAGTTGAAGGCGATAGACATTTCTGATACGAGGTAATTTAGGACTAGTCAAATTGTCTTGTTCTTGTTCAAATCTTTCTTCCATTTCTGCCGTCATTTCAAAACCAGCACCTGCTCGTAAAGCTACTGCATAGTTAGGAGCAGCTCCTAAACTTAGGTTGTCTTGCCACAAGCTCTAGTACCAATAATACTAATCTGAGTCATACTTTTAACGATAATGGAGAATAAAAGGACTTAAATAAAGCCAGGGTGCTTCTAATAAAGTACAATTGCTAATACTAGTAATAAAAAACTGAAAAGGCCTTACCTCTCGGTTATTTCTGTTTATTACTTCTTTAGCAACAGCAAAATATCTATTGCGTACTTGTTTTTGACGCTCGACGGGATGTCCCTGCATTTTTATTGCTTCATCGTCAAGACTTTCACAGAATAAATCAGCTTTATGTAGGCAAATAGCAATGTTATCTACTCGACTACAATATTGATTGAAAAACCTTAACCAATCTTCTAAATTATTAGACCACCCTTGAGCATTCATTAATTGGTCTGGATCTAAAGTCATACCTGAGGATGCCTTCTTGAGCAAATGATTGAGCACTATTTCTTTATAGGGAGGTAATAACAAAATGATGCCTATATTTTGACCGATTTTTTCCTTAAAGTCATTCCAATCATCTTCATTTTTTTCCTGCCATTCAGTTTCCCAGATTTCCCCAGAAGTATCTACCCAAACTGATTCTATAATTTTGCGGTGATTTAACTGAACTTCTAGCCTGACTGGTCTTCTTATCATGTCTCTAGTTGGAACCATATCACCAGTATCTACTTTTTGAAGTTTTTCTCTCAGCGTCTTATAAGATGGGTCTATGATCTTAACCCGCCATTCACCAATTGGCTGGGCCAAGGCCAATCCCATGTGAGTTTTGCCCACGGCGCGATCGCCTATCACTATCACACTCATTCCCACCTCCTATCATAAATTTGGGCCAAACTTTGAAGAATATTTGTTTGACCAACTTGGCGATCGCCTATCACAATAACTTTACTCATAAAAAATACTTATAAAATTAACTAAAACAATTGTAGGTAAATTTGAGCAACCCGGAAGACCTCTCCCCCGACCCCTCTCCTATAAGAGAAAAGGAAAATATTCCTCCCCTTTCCCTTGTGTAGTTCTTGAACTATAACCTCAAGCTCCAGGCAATGCAAACCTGTTAGCCTTTGTTCTACATATTCAATTTGATCAACCCACTATTCTCCTCATCCTTGCATAACTTGTATTCGTGCATCATCCCCAACTTGTAAATAACCCTGAGCTTCCGCCAAATTACCATTATTAAACAGTCATTTAATTTTCTTAAGCACCTCATCTACAGTTAAGCGAACGAGCAGCTGTTAGTCAATTAAAACTTGATATTCAGTATCAATATTTGATCAGCCGAACTTCAAATCATCAATTAACCCTTGAAATTTCTTCAATGCTGCTAGTATTTTACTGATTCACTAGCAACACTACCCTGAAACTGAATTTTTAGCAGTAAACTAACTTTTAATTTAGATCGACTGCGACAAGAACAAATTTGATCGCGAATTTCAGCAATGCATGGTAGAATTTATCGTGATCCTTGTTCAGCAACCTCCTTACATAACAAAATATCAACTTACCTCAAATCAACTCTATGGAATATTTCGGAGTTAGTTGATCAAACTTAATATAGTGCAGCTTTTTTGTACGTACTCACTAGTTAAAAATTAAAAGTAAGACTTTATCGGCTCAAAACTTTAACACATTCAGTAATTTCAGGAAATTATTTAACTTATGCTCTATTGAGATCATTAGTGTAATCTCAGTTAATTAAATTAGCATTAATGCCCGTAAATTTTCAGTTGACCTATAAAACCCACTCCCTAAACTTATCAAAAAAACCCCCTACTATAAAAATCTATAGCAGGGGAACAGTAACAATTCCAACCAAAAAAATCACCAATAGCTTAACTGCGATCCGTCAAAGATATCGGTTCAAAACTAGGTATAACTAAATCCTCATTCTGCCTAGTCAACTGATTATACAGTCTTTCAGTATTGGGAAAATTAGCAGCAGGGAGAGTGGGGAAACGGCGATAAGGAACAGTATCATCTCCAAAGAGCTCAATATATTCATCACTATTTACCATAGCATTGACAAAACCCTTAATACCTAAAGTTGCTAGAATCTGATTATACTTGCGAATCTCAACTTGATCACGAGGAGCGCGACCTAAAAAATGCTTTGTACCCAGTTCAATAACCTTAGTATTAGGATAAGGCGTGTAAAACTCCTTAATATAAACTTGAGAACAACCTAATTCCTCAATAAACTCCTTGAGATTGATATCATTATTCTTTAACTTACTCTCCAGAAAAGAGAACTCACTCCTCATGATGAAAGGAGGCATATCCCGCTCAAAAATCTGACGGTAAGCAGCAGCAATAACTAAATTCAACTGTTGCTGATCTTCAGTATTTATCAACTTAAATACCTTACACTGCTCCCGTTGCTTATTAACACCTTGCCTAACTCGGAACTTAATATCAGGTTCAGTGCGAAATATCCTAGGAGTTCCCAACTCCACAAACCTTGGTGTTACTTCTTTCTCTACTCGCAGATTTTTATTACCAATACTGCCTACCCTTGTATTGCGCAAAGACAAACCACCAGGAGTTAAGTAACGTTCA